>Ga0247817_10000101_pt1 | contig 69453 bp, 61 predicted proteins | sample UWRJL212509R1_FD_178010 | JGI IMG/M metagenome (GOLD analysis project Ga0247817, IMG submission 178010) | Plant litter microbial communities from Arlington Agricultural Research Station in Wisconsin, United States - UWRJ-L212-509R-1 | ecosystem: Environmental > Terrestrial > Plant litter >... | reverse complement strand
GTTAAATATCCATTTCGGTTGGACCATTGATTTTCTTTGTCGCTTGCAGTATCAAGGCGAAGATTGTAGCTCATAATCTTTAAATCTTGAGCCGAAACAGTAATTTGGGACATAATTAAAAAAGTATAAAATAGTTTTTTCATTGTATGTAATTTATATAAGTTTCGTATAAAATATAAGCCACGAATTACACTAATTTTCACGAATTGATTGGTGGAAATTAGTGTAATTCGTGGCTATCTTCATAACGCTAAATTATTTTAGTACCAGCGTTTTTTATTCTTTTTCGAAGCATCAGATTTTCTTGAATTGTTCTCTTTTGCTTTATTTTCTCCAAATTTGGTCTTATTTCTCAAATCAGGTTTCGCATCGGGATTGCCTTCTTTGTAAGGATAAGGATGATCATTTATTGTTTTGATATTGACTTTTACCAATTTCAAAATATCTTTCCAATAACCTTCTTCGTCTTTTGAACAGAAAGAAATTGCAATCCCGCCGTTTCCAGCACGACCAGTTCTGCCAATTCTATGCACATAAGTTTCTGGAATATTCGGCAAATCAAAGTTAATGATGAACGGCAATTTGTCAATGTCAATTCCTCTTGCGGCAATATCTGTTGCTACTAAAACGCCAACTTCTTTGCTTTTAAAAGCGTCTAAAACACGCTGTCTTGCGTTTTGAGATTTGTCTCCGTGAATCGCTTCTGCAGCAATTCCTTGTTTTCTCAAGGCTTTTACTACGTTATCGGCGCCGTGTTTTGTACGAGAAAAAATTAAAACATCTGAAATATCTTCGTTTTTAATCAAATGATATAAAAGCTGACGTTTGTCTTCTTTGTTCACAAAATAAACGCGTTGTTCCACGGTTTCGGCCGTTGAAGAAACAGGAGAGACAGAAACATATTCTGGTTTTGTCAAGAATGTTTCGGCTAATTCACGAATTGCCATTGGCATTGTTGCCGAAAATAAAAGCGTCTGTCTGTTTTTTGGCGTAAGCTTCACAATTTTCTTTACGTCGTTGATGAAACCCATGTCCAGCATTTGGTCAGCTTCGTCTAAAACCAAAGTGTGCAAATGGTCTAAATCAATAAAACCTTGCTTGTGCAAATCCAATAATCTTCCCGGAGTTGCAATCAAAATATCAACACCTTTTTTCAATGTATCCACTTGTGGCACTTGAGAAACGCCACCAAAAATGGTCAGCTGATTTAAATTCGTATATTTTGCATACGTTTCAAAACTTTGTCCGATTTGAACAGCCAACTCACGAGTGGGCGTTACGACAAGGGTTCTGATAACTTTCGCCTTTTTTGACGAACCAACAATGCGGTGAATATGATGAATGATAGGAATTGCAAATGCGCCTGTTTTTCCGGTACCGGTTTGTGCGCAGCCGACAAGGTCATTTCCCGCTAAAATAATCGGGATTGATTTTTCTTGAATTGGCGTTGCTTCCAAATAACCGATTTCAAAAACGGCTCTCTGTATACTTTTGGAAAGTGATAAATCTTCGAATAACATAAAATGTAAATTAATTCTCTGCAATTTTCGCAAAGACGGTACAAAGATAGTTTTTATTATTTAAAGATGTTTGACCGCAGATTCGCAGAATTTTGATGTGTTTGTATTTTATTAATTTTAGAAATTTTTACAATCTGTGGAGAAAAAATCTGCGAATCTGCGGTTAAAAAAAAAGCTCCAAATTAATGGAGCTTTAATCGCACAATACAATAATAAACCAATCATTATAAAACTACTCGTGCTTCTTTCTGTAGGCATAATAAAATACCTGCGGTAAAACGGTTAACGATAAAATCATACAAATTACAATTCCTCCAACGATCATAATCGCCAATGGTTTTTGTATTTCAGAACCCATTCCGGTTGATAATGCCGCCGGAAGCAGTCCCAACGAACCCATCAACGCAATCATCACGACGGGACGAATTCTGCTGTGAACTCCTTCGGAAATTGCCTTTCGCAAGCCCATTCCGGCTTTTAAATTTTCTTTCATCACGCCAATCAATACAATTCCGTCGATGGCGCTGACTCCAAATAAGATGATGAATCCAATCCCGGCGGAAATTCCGAAAATTGTTCCAGTGATCCAAAGTGAAATAAATCCTCCAATAAAAGCGTAAGGCATTGTACTTAAGGCCAATAGTGTGTCTTTTACATTTCCGAAATTGAAATACAATAAGAACATTATAAAAATCAAAACCACCGGAACAATCATTGCCAATTGCTGTGAAGCACGTTCTTTGCTTTCAAATTCACCAGCCCATTTCATGGTATTTTGCTTCGGAAGTTTGACTTCTTTTGCGACTTTTGCTTGCGCTTCAGCAATTGTACTTCCCAAATCTCGTCCTTCGATAGCAAAACCAATCGCGATGTAACGGCTGTTTCCTTCGCGGTAAATAAATGTCGGTCCGGTTTTATAACTTACCGTCGCAATTTCTTTCAAAGGCACTTGTTTTCCATCCATCGTGGGAATTAAAATTGTCTCAATTTTTTCTTTAGAATCACGATATTCTTTCAGAAAACGAATCCTGATGTCAAAAGTTCTTTCTTGGTCGTAAAAAGTGGACGCTGCTTGACCGCCAATTGTCATTGCAATTACCGCTTGCGCATCGGCCGTCGTGACCGCATATTTTGCCATTTGCGAATCGTGAAGCTGAATTCTCAATTCGGGTAGACCAATGTTTTTGAAAACATTTATATCTTCAATTCCGTCCACAGTTTTGATGGAATTTGCGACTTGTCCGGCATATTTTTCTAGTTCTTCCAAATTTTCGCCAAAAATCTTAATAACCAACGGACTTTTCACTCCAGCCACATATTCTTCCACATTGTCTTGGATAGGTTGGCTGAAGCCAAAATTAATTCCGGGATAATCATCTAAAACTTCCTTTATTTCTACGATTAATTCTTCTTTCGAAAGTTTTCGTTTCCATTCTTTCTCAGGAATTAGTTGTACGTTAAATTCAATATTAAAAAAACCCGTTGGGTCAGTTCCATCATTTGGTCGGCCAGTTTGGGTCAAGATAAATTGTACTTCTTCAAATTGTTGCAATTTCTTTTTCATCTCTTTTGTCAATCGCGTTGATTCTTCCAAGTTGATGCTGTTTGGTAAAGTTGCTCTGATGTAAACCGCACCTTCGTTCAATTTTGGAATAAATTCTGAACCATAAAAAGCAAATCTTCCGGCACAAATGGCAAGAATTATAAGAAAAACTGCGATTGTCTGTTTTTTTCTCTTGGCGCTAAAATTGAAAAGTTTGAATAGATTTACTCTGAAAAATCTCGAAATCATATTTTCTTTCTCAACTATATTTTTGGTCAGCAAAACTTTACACATTGCTGGAACATACGTCAAACTCAAAATAAGCGAACCAAGCAAAGCATAACCTAAAGTAAATGCCAACGGCGAGAACATTTTTCCTTCTACTTTTTGGAAAGAGAAAATCGGCATTAAGGCAACAATCAAAATGATTAAGGCAAAGAAAATGTAAGTCGCCACGCTTCCGACACTCTTTTTTATCAAGCCCATTTTTGACATTTTGTTGAATTTTTCCATCCCAACTTTATGTGCTTTCTTTTCGAGCGAAACGAAAACCTGTTCGACAATGACGAGCGTTCCTTCCAATAAAAGTCCGAAATCTAAAGCGCCCATTGAAATCAAATTAGCTGGGAGTCCTTGTATTTTTAGCATTGTAATCGCAAAAAGAAACGAAAGCGGAATCACCGATGCTACAATGACCGTCGTTCGCCAATTGTATAAAAAGATGAAAACAATCAATGAAACCAGTAAAATTCCTTCGATAAGATTTTTCGTTACCGTATGAACTGTCGTGTTAACCAGTTCGGTTCTGTCAATAAACGGAACAATCTGAACGCCTTTCGGTAAAACCCTTTCGTTCAAGTCATCAATCCTAAGTTTTAGATTTTCAATCACTTCGCTCGGATTTTCACCGCGAAGCATCACGACAATTCCTTCGACCAAATCATCTTCATTATCCAAGCCAACTTGTCCCAATCTGGGTTTTGCACCAATCGAAATTTCGGCAACGTGCTTGACCAAAACAGGAGTGGAGCCTTTCACTTGAATCAAAATATTACCGATATCTTCAATGTTATCAAGCAATCCCACCCCTCGAACCACATAAGCTTGGTCACCACGCTGAATCACATCACCGCCGACATTGATATTGCTTTTCGAAACAGCTTCATAAACATCCAACGGCGAAAGTCTGTAATTCACCAATTCTGTAGGATTAATTTTTATTTCGTAAACCTTTTCTTCACCACCAAAACTCACAACGTCGGCAACTCCTGGAACCGAAACCAGTTCGCGCTCAATCACCCAATCCTGAATCGCCGTCAATTCTTTAATTGGCAAATCGCCTTTGACAACATACCTGAAAATTTCTCCCGTCGCACCATACGGAGGTTCAATCGAGACGTCACTTCCTTCAGGTAAATCTATGCCTGCCATTCGATTTGAAGCGTATTGTTGGGCATAAAAATCTTCGACATCGTCTTCAAATAATACTGTCACAACTGATAATCCAAAGAGCGAAATCGAACGAACTTCCGACTTTTTTGGAATCGTGTTCATTTCTTTTGAAATCGGCAATGTGATGAATTTTTCCACTTCTTCGGCACTTCTTCCTGGCCATTGCGTTATGATTCTGGCACGCGTATTCGTCACATCTGGAAACGCTTCAATGGGTGTATGGATGTAACTGTAGATTCCCGCCGCGAGTAAAAGTCCCGTTGCAAAGAACACGATAAGCGAGTTTTTTAGCGAGAATGCGACTAAATTTTGTACAAACTTTTGCATATTTTTTAAATAAATTTTATCAAGAATTATGTCATTCCGACGAAGGAGGAATATCCATTAGTTATTCACGATGCAAGGATTTCTCCTTCGTCGGAATGACAAATAATACGTTTAATAGAAGGTGATATTTACTTCAAACTTTCATAAATCAAAAGCTGGTTTTTAGTAATTATCTTTTCATTTTCTAAAATTCCGTTTTCGAAATAAACGCTTTCTGAATTTTGAGTCGTTGGTTGCACATGTCGGATTTCCAATTCACAATCACCTTTGTAAACCATGACAAAATTTACGTTGTTATCAAAAATCATAGACTTCGTGGGAATCGCGATCATCGGCTCAGTGAATTTTGTTTCTTTGTTCAAAATAATATCAGCAGACATTCCTGGTTTTAATTTCAGATCTTTGTTTTTCATCACAATTCTTGCTTTTAAAACTCGTTCTTCCGAATCAAAAACTTGAGAAAGCGACTTGATTTTTCCAGTAAAAGTTTCATCAGGATACGCCAAAGTCTTGATTTTAACGTCCATATTTTCTCGGATATTCTGCATATCTGTCGCATAAATATTGACCATAACCCAAACTTCATTTAAATCTGAAATGGTAAATAAAGGTTCGCTTCCTTCGGAAATCTGCATTCCAGAACTCATATTTTTTGCGACAATATATCCGTTTGAAGGCGCTTTGATTTGAAAAACTGATTTCTCAGAACTTGCGCTGTACAAAGCCAAATTTCCCTTGATATTTTCCAAAGAGGATTTTAAAACATTCACTTCGCTTTCCGCTTGAATCAAGTCTTTTTGCGACGCGATTCCATCTTCATACATAGATTTTGTGGAAGCCAATTGTCGTTGAGCTACCAATAATTGCGAAGCCAACGATTTATTTTCAGATTGCAATGCGTTTAATTCTGTGCTTTTTATCTCGGCTAAAACTTGTCCTTTTTTGACATAATCGCCTAAAGAGAAAAATGTATTGTTGACAATTCCGTTGACCAAACTTGTGAATTGGACAACATTATCTGCGTTGTAGGTTACGCTTCCTGTTAAAGAAAATGTTTCAGAAACGGCTTCTTTTTTAACTTCTTGAATAGTGATTTTCTTTTTAATGTCTTCGTTTAAACAGAATTTATCGTCTTTTTCAGCAAGGATTTCTTTATCTTGACAACTGAAAAGAAAGAGAATTGGCAGTAAGTAATAAGTGTATTTCATGATATTTTTTAAGTAAGTTTTATTAAAGTTCTTTTCCAACCACAAATTGCAGTTCTTCAAAATGTTCGTTCAACTCTTTTTTAGCATCTAAAATGATGGTTTTGTTTTGAAGATAAGCTTCGACAAAGTCAAGATATTCCAGCATACTCGTATTTCTTTGGGCAAAATTTCGGAAGTAACTTTCCAAAAGCGCGTCTAAATCTTTTTCGTATTCTTCATTTGTATTTTCATACATTTTCTTGGCAACCAAAACATCTTCAAAAGCTTTAATCACTTCATTTTGAGCTTCGTTATTCTTTTCTGTTTTGGCGTATTTACTTTTTTCGATATCGAATTTCGCTACTTTGATATTTCCTTGATTTCTGTTGAAAAAAGGCAAGTCCATTGAAAAACCGATTCCCACGAAATCATTCATAATGTTTCCACCACGGTCATAATTTATCCCGAAAGTCACATCTGGCGTGCGTTGCGCTAATTCATATTTGTATTTTCCTTCGTTGTATTTTTCTTCAAGAACAGAAACTTTTACATCAGGTCGATTTTCCAATGCCGAAGAAGTCAAATCTGCCAGATTTATAATTTCTAATTTTGACAATTGAGGAACAAATTTGTCATCGGTAAGTTGCAAATAACTCGTGGACGGAATGCTCATCAAGGTTTTTAACTCTTTTTGCAATTGGTTATTTTCTTTTTGCAAATCGCTGATTTCTTTTAAAAATTCCAACTCAGAAGCTTTTAATCTTATGAATTCGCTTCTGCTGATATTTCCTTGTTTTGCTTGATTTTCGTATGCTTTGAGCAATTTTTGCATTGAATTCAATTGCTTTTTGTAGATTTCTTGCTTTTGTTGTACGTATTGCAAATCGGTTAGATTATTTCGAAATTCTACTTTTAAAACGCGTAGGAAGTCTTTGAAATATTCCTGTGCCATTTCCACACCGACTTTTTCTATCGCAATCATTTTTTTCCGTTTTCCTGCAGTTTGAACCATTTGTTCCAAGCTCACTCCAACTTGTGAAGTTTTTCCCCAATTGCCAGAAATAGGAGGAAGCTGCTCTGAATAAGCATTTGACCAAAGGTTGATTTCGCTGACTTCAAGCGTGGGATTCGGCCATAATTTTGCCTGAACCACTTGCGCTTCGGCTTGGTCAATGCTGAGTTTTTCAGACAAAAGCTTTAAATTATTTTTCAGAAAAATAGTTTCGGCTTCTGCTCTAGAAATGTGGATTGTGTCTTTGAGAATTTTATTTTGAGCGTTTGCTTGAAAGCAGAAAGCCAAAAAAATTCCAGAAATTACTATACTTTTCAATGTGTATCTTTTTATGACTGCAAAGCTATCGTGCAAAGATTACAGCCAAATTTGACTCACATTAAGAGTGGATTAATCTAAAATTAGAAAACGATTAGAGTTTTGGAAAAAGTAAGGTAATTTGGGTTCCTAAATTTTCTTGAGAAGTGATAGAAAATTGGATATTATTTTGTTTTAGGATAATCGTTGCAAGTGATAAACCGATGCCGCTTCCTTTGATATCACCGACATTTTTGCCTCGATAGAAAGTTTGTTGTACCAAATTCAAGTCTTCTTTTTGGATGCCTTTTCCGTAATCTTGAATTGTAATTTGGAGTTGACTATTGCTTTCAGAGAGTGAAATTCTTATCGGATTTTGGTTGGAATATTTAACTGCATTTTCAATTAAATTATAAAGCGCCAATTGAATTTGCATTTCGCTTCCTTTGACTGAAAGCAATTTTTCTTCTGTAACTTCCAAGTCGATTTTTATTTCTTGGTTATTATAAACTTCAAAAATCTTGTCGTTGATATTGAAAACGGTTTCGTCAATTCTGAAAGTTTCGTTGTCAGATTGAATGGTTTTTAGACCAGAAAGCATCATCAAGTTGTTCAAAATTTCTTCAATATGATAGACATTTTCTAAAGCTTCAGAAGTTACTTTTTGGTATTCTTCAGGTGTTCTATCCTTTTGGGCAAATACTTCTAAATTGCCAGAAATGGAAGCCAAAGGTGTTTTAAATTCATGTGAAACATAGTTGATGAAATTCTTCTGAATGGCAAAAGTATCGGATAATCTGCTTAATAAATTATTGAAAGTGGTAATCAAATCTTGAACTTCGTCATTTGTATTAGAACTTGAAATAGGTTTATCTAAATTATTTAATTCCATAGCATTGACTTGTTTTATAACTTGAGTAATTGGTCGATAAGCAATGCTGGAAAGCAATCGGCTCAATAAGAAAATGAAAAGCAATCCTCCGAATAAAACGATGATCATAATTACCAATAATCGATTGGTTTGCGAATTAAAAACTTCGCTGGTTGTCTTTACAAAAACTACAAAATCTCCTTGGTTATCTTTATAAAAAATGCCGTAGTAAAAATGATTATTTGACTTGAAACTGAGCTTTTTATTTTTACGGATAAATTCTAAATTTTGCGCATTTATATTTCTATCTTTTTCCTTGTTTCCAAAAGCAATTCTATTGTATTGATCATAAACGCGAACGACGTCATTTTGAATGTTTTCCTCAAATTGTTCCTTGATTGCTGAATGCTCATAGTGTGGCAATTCATCTTTTTCAAGATAGTAAATCCCCGAAAGAAGGCATGTTTTCTGCAATTCTTTAAAAACTACTTTTTCAGAACTGTTGTAAAAAGTACTATAAATCAAAACCGAAGCGATAATGAACACAAATCCAAAAGTAGCGGATGAGATTAACGTTAAACGGTTTCGGATTTTCATTTTGTGAAGATTGAAAAATTTTAAGATTTAAGAATTGAAAGATTTTTTGCCACAGATTAAAATAATTAAAAGAAATTAAAATCTTTTCTAATCTGTGAATCTGCTGTAAAAATTATTCTTTCAGCATATATCCAGTTCCTTTAATGGTATGGATGAATTTGTACTGGTTTTCGTCGATTTTATTCCTAAGATACGAAATATAGACATCAACAACATTTGTGTTATTGTCATAATTTATTCCCCAAACGGCATTTAAAATCTGCGTTCTGGAAACCACCTTGTTTTTATTTTCTAAGAGAAAAAGCAATAATTTATATTCTCTGGGAGACAAATCGATTTGATTTTCGTTTTGAAAAACCGAGTGTTCATCTAGGTTTACTTTTAAATTATGGCAAATGTAAACCTGTTCTTTTTCCTTATAATTGAATTTTGTTCTTCTCGTCAAAGCATTAATCCTAGAGATCAATTCCTTAAAATGAAACGGTTTTACCAAATAATCATCGGCCCCGCTGTCTAAAGCTGCAACTTTTTCATCGGCATCATCGAGAGCGCTTAAAACCAAAATGGGAGTGTGATTTTTCTTAAAGCGAATCAGTTTTGTCAGCTGGATTCCGTCGATTCCGGGAAGCATGATGTCCATCAGAATAATATCCCAGTCCGATTCTGAAACCATTTCACGGGCAATTTCTCCAGTAATGGCAAGAGTTAACGAAAATCCGTTTTCTTCCAAACCTTTGATTACAAAGTCGCTGATTCGCTTGTCGTCTTCAATGAGAAGTATATTCATTTTATTCTAATTCACTTTTGGCTTTTATAAAATCGGTCACTAAATAACCAATTAATTTTCCGACCAGATTGTGGTTTTTTTCATCGCCCAAATCAGGTGCGCCTTCGCAAATGTGAAGGTAAGCCGCATTTTCATTCTGGCCGAAAAAGTGGATGAATCTTCGCACATCTTCCACAGAAAAACCACTTAAAGTCATCGCGCTACTTGGAATATTCGGGATAGAATCTAGGTCAATTTCCACGCCATAAAAATCATTTTTTATAAACGTATAAGCTTTGTCCATTTCATGCCAGAAATCTTTTTCTTTTCGGATATTAATTTCGTCATACGTATTGATTCTCACTCGTTCTTCAATCTTTTTTATTTCGTGCAAAACACTTTTTGACGTATAACTTTCGTGCAATCCGAAGACGAAATATTTCTTCAGAAAACCTTCTTCAAAAGCATACGAAAAACCATTCCCGCTGTGTCTTCCTTCTAAAATCCTGAAATCAGAATGTGCGTCAAAGTTGATTGCATTTATCGCTTTTCCCTTTGCCAGCGCGGTTCCTTTTATATTTCCGTAAGCGTTATTGTGGCCTCCGCCAATGATTATCGGAATTTTTCCGGCTTTGACAATGGTAAATATTATATGAGAAACTTCCTTGTCGATTTTTTCAACGGCTTTTGACAGTTCCTGTCTTTCTTCCATGACATTAAAATCGAGATTTTCTACTGATTTCATCTCTTCGGCCACGTCAAGATGTCCCAAAACCAAAATCTGGCTTCCCTTGCAAAAGCGATTGTGCTGGATGTTTGCAATGCTTTTTATGGCGCTTTCCCATGCAGAAGCTGCGCCAGGACGACCATGATTTGCTCGAACGCCGATATCTTCAGGAATTCCGAAAAGCACGAATTTGGTTTCAGATTCATTTATAAAAGCCGCAGGATCAACATCTTTTGGGATGGTCAGCATTTTTTCGCCAAATTTCACTTCTCCGCTTCTGAAATTGGTTACTCTCGCTAGGTCGTGTATTGTAAACGGAATAAGTTTTTCCATAAAATTTTATTTAGACCAAAAATACTATAATTATATAAACTTACGTTAAGACTATCAGAAATCCCCCAAAAAATATTTAATTTGAAACCTTAACCAACCTAGATTAACATGGACAATCAAAAAAACAATTCAAGTCTAAAGGCGATTATCGTCGTTTTAGCAATTTTACTCGCGGGGAGTTTGGCTTATATGTATAAAATCAGCAGTGACGCAAAAACTACTGAAACCGCTTTGGTGAAAGACAAAGACACGGCAATGGAAGAACTAGAATTGCTAAAAACTAAATTAGACGCTGCCATTGCAGAAAAGACATCTGTTTCAGATGAATTAGTTGCTGAAAGAGAGAAAGTAGTTAAGTTAATTGCTGACCTTAAAAAATCAAATGGAGATGTTGCTTCTTTGAAAAAAATCCAGGCGCAATACAATGCTTTGAATGCAAAATTCCAAGCTTTAGTAAAAGAAAACGGCTTGCTGAAAGATCAAAATATGACTTTGGTTTCAAAAGTGGACAGCTTGAATATGGCGCTTGGCGAATCCATTAGATTTAACGATACTTTGGTTATCCAAAATGAAAACTTGGCAAAAACAGTTGAAAAAGCTTCGAAATTAACCGTAATGAACTTGAGAACACAAGCGTACAAAGAAAAAAGTTCAGGCAGAGAAGTAGAAACGAGCAGAGCAAGACGAGCAGACAAATTGAAAGTTTGTTTCTCAATTGCGCAAAATGAAGTGGCAAAATCGGGCAACCGACTTTATTATGTTCAGATCATCGATAGCAAAAATAACGTGCTTGGTGAAAAAAGAACAGAGAATTTTGGAGATCAATCACTGACTTACAGCTTTACGACAACTGTGGCCTATGAAAATAAATCAGTTGATGTTTGTGAAAATTTAGAATCAAACGGAGTCGATTTTGAAAAAGGAACGTACTTTGTAAACATTTTTGACAAAGGAATGCTGGTTTCAAAAACGAGCTTCACGCTGAAATAATAGCGACTATCAAACTTAAACTGCATAAAAAAGGAGCCGATTTGGCTCCTTTTTTTGTATACAATTTCGTGCATTTTTGTGGAATATTAAATCGATTTTCCTTCAATAATCACTTCATCAATCAAATTAGTTCCAAATGCGTAAGGCAATTGATAATAAGAAGTTATGGGTTTTGTAATAATCAAATTAGCGCGTTTTCCTTTTGTGATGGAACCGTGCGTTTCTGAGATTCCCATTGCGTAAGCGCCGTTAATTGTTGCGGCATTTATAGCTTCTTCTGGAGTCATCTTCATTTTGATGCAAGCTGTCGCAACAACAAAATTCATATTTCCAGAAGGTGTCGTTCCTGGGTTAAAATCTGTGGCCAAGGCTAATGGCAATCCAGCTTGAATCATTTTTCTTGCCGGCGTATATGGAATGCTGATAAAATAAGAACATGATGGCAAAGCGACCGGCATTGTTTCAGAATTTTTCAAGATTTCAATGTCTTCGTCAGTTACAATTTCAAGATGATCGACAGATAAAGCGTTGTGTTTTACGCACGCTTCGATTCGGTTTATGGCGGTGAATTGGTTCACGTGGATTTTTGCGGTCAAGCCGTATTTTTTTCCGGCTTCCATTATTTTTTCTGTTTCTTCGATGGAAAAATAGCCTGTTTCAAGGAAAGCATCGATGTAATCTGCGAGGTTTTCTTCGGCAATTTTCGGAAGCATTTCGTTGATGATTACGTCAATATAACCAGCATGATTTTCTTTGAATTCCGTAGGAAATGCGTGCGCTCCAAGAAAAGTAGCTTTTATTTCAACAGGATAATTTTCTTTTAATCTTTTGATGACGCGAAGCATTTTCAATTCGCCTTCGACTGTTAATCCGTAGCCTGATTTGATTTCCACGGCTCCGGTTCCTTGGCTCATCACTTCTTCAAGTCGCAATTTTGACTGGTTGTAAATTTCTTCTTCGGAAGTTTCGTTTAGTTTTTTGGCAGAATTTAAAATGCCACCGCCACGATTTGCGATTTCTTCGTAGGATAATCCGTTGATTCTGTCCACAAATTCTTGGACACGATTTCCTGCATAAACAATGTGCGTGTGGCTGTCGCACCAAGCGGGAAGAACGACTTTTCCGGTTGCGTCGATGGTTTTCTCTGGAGAAATAGTTGGAAGGTTTTCCATTTTTCCAAAGTCAGCGATAAGATTGTCTTCTATTAAAAGATAAGCGTTTTCGATGGTTGGAAGAATGGCCATTTCTGTGCCTGACACTTTTTTTATGGGCGTTTCTCTGACTTGGATTAGTTCTTTTATGTTCGTGATTAGTGTTCTCATTTTAATGGTTCATTTATGTTTAAGGTTCAGGGTTTTCTGAATGTGAATCATCTTTTGGCTCAATTCTGAAAATTCGTTGCAATTTTCGAATTTGGCTTTGGCGATTAAAAAATTCGTCAAAAAGAAATGCAATTACAAAAGTAAGCATCCAAATTATTAAAGTTGTTAAGGTCGAAATCTGATAATTTGAACTAAAACCTGTTATTAGCACTAAAAAAATAAATCCCGCCCAAGAATAATAGTTTGCTTGTTTCAATTTTAATTCAAAACCACCATCCATAAAAGTGCGCTTTAACGGAAAATTAAAGAAAGGGATCCAGACATAAAAAAAGAAGTTTTTTTGGAAAAATGTCAAATCATCAGCGATGTTTTTGATGACATAATCTCTGATTTCTTGTTCTTTTTCGATCTTGTACTGTTTTATATCTTCTTCATTGAAATTTCTTTTTGAAATTTCAGCCATAGCAACTAATATTGCGATTTCTGTGTAGGCAAATTTGTCTTGAATGATGTCCATCAATTCTGAATTGGACAGCGTTTCGTATCTTTTTTCTAATTCTTCTTTTGTCATTTTTTAATGGTTCAGGGGTTTTGGGTTTAAGGTTCACGGTTTTGCGCAATGGTTCTGATGTTTAAAAGTAAGCCCTTTGTTTGTTTTCTAACCCCGATGCTGGAATTGTTTGAGCTCTTAAACCTGTGACCAAACAGGTTTAAAGCGAGTTCCTGCAGCGGGAAAATGGATGGCTGATAAATGACCGGCCATTCGTTTCTGATGAAGCTAGAATATTTTTGTAAATGTAAAATGGAATTTTAAAAACTCCTATCTTTATGACAAATTAAAGTGATTTGAGACGAATAAAATATAAGGAAGTTAGGCGCGTGCAGCCAAATTATTTTGAATACACCGGAATTTATGCGACGGAAGCTGTTGAAATGCAGTTGTTTGTGTATGATGATTCTGGTTATGAGGAATATAAAAATGTGAAGCTGGACCGCGTAAAAAAGGAATTGGAAGATCCATTGCAGGCGAATGATGTGAAATGGTTGAATGTTCACGGGCTTCATGATGTGGATTTGATCAAGAATGTGGGAGATTTGCTTGGCGTTGACAATTTTATTGTAAGCGATGTTTTGAACGTTTCGCGACGCACAAAAATGGAAGAATTAGACGAGGTTTTGTTCTTCAGCATCAAGTCGGTTTTGCAGAAAGATGAAAGTGATGTGATTCGTGTGGAGCAGATTAGTTTTCTTTTAAAAGACAATATATTGGTTTCTTTTCAGGAGAAAAAGAGCGAGTTTTTTACGCATATTCGGGAAAGAATCAAGACACACAGCGGAATTGTTAGAAAAAAGAAGAACGATTATTTGCTGTATCTTTTGCTGGATGCCGTGATGGAAAACTTTTTTATCACGATTGAAAATTATGAAAATGCGGTGGAAAATTTACTTGTGGAAGCAAAGAACAATCACCGTTCGGTAGTTTTAGAAAATATTGAGAAAGAGCGAGAAAACTTAAACTTTTTAAAACGTTCGATTGTTCCCTTGCGTGATGCTTTGTTGATTTTAAAATCGGGCAGGGAAGATGAGCTGGCTTTGATCGAAAAGTCAAATTATGCGTTTTTTGAGCGTTTGCATCAGAAGAGTTTGGAAATTTTAGAGCAGATTGATTATGATTTAAAGTCGCTTGAAAGCGCGTCAAATATCTTTTTTTCAATGCAGAGCCAGCGGATGAACCAGATTATGAAAACGCTGACGATTTTTTCTGTGATTTTTATGCCGTTGACTTTTATAGTGGGAGTTTATGGAATGAATTTTGAAAATATGCCGGAATTGAAAAGCGAAAACGGTTATTTTATTGTGCTTGGGGCTATGTTTTTTACGGTTATCGGGATGGTCTATTATTTTAAGAGAAAGCGGTGGTTTTAGTTTAGACTTCTTAGATAGTTAGATTTTTAGACTTCTTAGATTTTCGATGTGGTTAGACTTTCGACTTTATGAATTTAAAACTTTTGACTTATTTATATGAAAAAATTTACAAGCGATATTTCTGGGAAGGAATATTCTGAAGAGGAGAAAGTTTCGGCAAAATTGGTTCGCAAATCTATTTTAGATTTTATTCGAGAAAAACATCCTGATTTTGAAGGGGAAAAATGTATGTCCACCAGTGAATTGCATTCTTTTCGGGAGAAATATATTGCTGAAATGCTGATTAAGGAAACAGGCGAATTATCAACGATGGAGCAGACTGTCGTGGATGCTTTGAGTGATAATTCGACACTTTCTGACAAATTAGATGACGAAATTCAGGATTTTACTTTTGGGCAAAAAGTGGCTGATAAAGTGGCTACTTTTGGCGGAAGCTGGACTTTTATAATCTCGTTTCTGTCGTTTTTATTGCTTTGGATCGCGGCTAATGTTTTTATACTTTCTAACAAAGGTTTTGATCCATATCCGTTTATTTTGCTGAATTTGATTTTGTCATGTGTTGCAGCTTTGCAAGCTCCGGTTATTATGATGAGTCAAAACAGGACAGAAGAAAGAGATCGCGATCGTGCCAAAAAAGATTATATGATTAACTTAAAATCTGAATTGGAAATCAGAATGTTGCATGAAAAAATCGATCATTTGTTATTGCATCAAGAACAATCGATGGTTGAAATCCAAAAAGTACAAATGGATATGATGCAGGATATTTTGGAAAAAATGAATGAGAAGAAGTAATTTGGCAGTTTTCAGTTTTTAGTAAAAAATGAAGGTTATAAGTTTTACGCTTTTAAACATAAACTTATAACCTTCAGAAAAATATTAAAATTATAAGTTAACTTATAATTCACAACTCATAATTATTTAAGGCTTCCCACCATATCTTCAGGTTTTACCCAAGCATCAAAATCTTCAGCAGTCACATAGCCTAAACGCACTGATTCTTCTTTCAAAGTTGTTCCGTTTTTGTGGGCTGTTTGAGCAATTTCTGCTGCTTTGTAATATCCGATTTTTGTGTTTAAAGCCGTAACCAACATCAATGAATTGTCAACTAATTCTTTAATTCTTGTGTAATTTGGTTCGATTCCTTGAGCGCAATGTTCGTCAAAAGAAACGCAGGCATCTCCTAATAAACGAGCTGATTGCAAGAAGTTTGAAGCCATCAAAGGTTTAAAAACATTCAATTCATAATGACCTTGCGTGCCACCAATTGTGATGGTCACGTCGTTACCCATAACTTGTGCGCAAACCATTGTCAAAGCTTCACATTGCGTAGGATTTACTTTTCCAGGCATGATTGAAGAACCTGGTTCGTTTTCTGGAATTAAAATTTCGCCAATTCCTGAACGTGGTCCTGAAGCCATCATTCTTACGTCATTTGCAATTTTATTTAAAGAAACAGCCAACTGTTTCAAAGCGCCGTGCGTTTCCACAATTGCATCGTGCGCAGCTAAAGCCTCAAATTTATTTGGAGCAGTTACAAAAGGATGACCGGTAAATTTTGCAATATATTCTGCCACTTTCACGTCATAACCTTCTGGCGTATTCAATCCTGTTCCAACAGCAGTACCGCCCAAAGCTACTTCTGAAAGGTGCGCCAAAGTATTTTTCAAAGCTTTTAAGCCGTAGTTTAATTGCGCTACGTAACCAGAAATTTCTTGGCCTAAAGTCAATGGAGTAGCATCCATTAAATGCGTTCTTCCAATTTTTACTACGTTTTTAAAAGCTTCAGATTTTGCGTGAAGCGTATCTCTTAATTTTTCAACACCAGGAATTGTTACTTCCACAACCGCTTTGTAAGCCGCAATGTGCATTCCTGTTGGATAAGTGTCATTTGAAGACTGCGATTTATTTACATCGTCATTGGCTTTGATGAATTGCTCACCTTCGCCAATTTTGTGTCCCGCTAAAACCTGCGCTCTGTTTGCCACAACTTCATTTACATTCATGTTGCTTTGCGTTCCAGAACCTGTTTGCCAAATTACCAATGGAAATTCTGCATCTAATTTTCCTGCCAAGATTTCATCACAAACTGCAGCAATTGCATCTCTTTTTTCAACTGGCAAAACGCCTAAATCGTGGTTTGCATAAGCTGCTGCTTTTTTCAAATAAGCAAAACCTTCGATAATTTCTTTTGGCATTGACGCCGACGGACCAATTTTAAAGTTGTTTCTTGAACGTTCTGTTTGAGCTCCCCAATATTTATCTGCAGGAACTTTTACTTCACCCATCGTGTCTTTTTCAATTCTGTATTCCATTGTGTATATGTTTGTTGTTTGTTATTTATAAAAGATGATTTTTTTAAATCAGCCCAAAAATAAGGATTATAACTAGGTTTAGAAAATGATTTAAAAATTATTTTGCCTGATTTTATTGGTCAAAACCATTATTACACTTATCTTTGACACATATTCAAAAAAATTCCGGAAAATATGTTTGAATTTCAACAGTATTTAGGTTTCTTACTTTTCTTATGTGTCTTGACGTTAGGCTTTTGGCTAATGATTTTTTTAGTTGGCTTCGTGCAATATTGGCTTGGAGGTTCAATCATTGAATTAATCAAGGAGAGAAGAGCAAAAAAGAAACAAGAGTAGTCAGCAATCTGAATCTCTCAAAAAATAAAAAGGAAGCCAATTTGGTTTCCTTTTTTTGTTTAATTACTTAATATGCTAGATTATAGCCAGGTCTAATTATTATTGAGAGTTAGCATTTTTATTTCAAAATTTAGATTTGATAAAATTTATTATTTCATCTTTTTTAGCAATAATTAAAATACAGCAGCAGGCAAAAGTGATAAGTGCTAAAACAAATAAAGCGCCTCCATCATTATTAACTTCAATACCCAAAACAAAGATATGCGAAGAAATTGCTCCAAGCATTATTCCTGCGCCTATAATGGCTCCAATGGATGTTGTTTTGGGAACTAAAATAAAAAGTGCCGTAATAAATTCTATAATTCCTAAGCCAATTCTGCCGTAAGGTTCTAATCCAAGTGTTTGAAAAATGTAAATGCTTTCGGGTGCCCCGCTAAATTTATAATATAAAGTTTGTAATAAAATTAAAGCAGCCAAAATTTTTAAACTCCAGAGAAAGATTGGATTTTTCATGATTAGTTCGTTATTTTTATCCAATTAAGATCTGCTTTCTTTTTTAAATTGCCTTCATCCTTATTCCAGCTTTTTAAAGTATTGACAAAATATGCATTATAAAAAAGATATAATTTTTTATCAATTATTTTAAAAGTTGTAGGGTTGATTTCAACTTTTTCTCCTTTATCACCCATAGCATAGGCACACCATCCACCATACTGTGGCTCATAAAAAGCTGGATTTTTTTCAAATGCTACTTTGTTTTCTAATGATGAAAAATAATATATTGCACCTTGGTGCTTCAGAGAAATTTCTTTTTTTCCTTTCACCGCTTTACTATTTTTAAAATAAGCCACAGGATCGTATCCTTGAATGGCAACTTTATTTTCTAAATTATAATGTTTGATGTTTCCGTTTTGTGCATTGATGTAATTTGATACTATCAATAATACAAGCATTAATTTTTTCATATTTAATCGTTTTAGTGATTCAAATTTAGGACATAGTTGATTGTTCAATTGTCTGATACTTGACAATTGACAGATAATTTATTTCAAATCAACCAAAATAAAAAGCACTCAAAATTTGGTACATAATAATTTATATAATCATTATGTTTTCAATAGTAATTTCTTTCCTTCCATAATGAATAAAGCCTTTTTCTTCTAATTCATTGAGAAGAAGAGTAGCTGTTTGGCGAGAGGTACAGATAATTTGCGAAATATCTGTTTGAGTTAAATAATTTTCGATTATGATCTTGTTTCCTTCTCTTTTTCCTTCTTTTTCAGCCCAATCTTTTAAAAAACTTATTAATCGAGTTTTGGCATCTTTTGAAACTAAATTTGTGTAATTGTTCTTGAGTCGCTTCATTTTTAAGCCTACAAATTTGGTATAAGTCAAAGCTAAATTTGGATTTTTTAAAATTAAATTTTCAAAATCAGCTATTAAAAAACTACAAATAGTGACTTCATCTGTTAAAGCTATTGCATACTCATTAGAATTTTTATCATTCTCAAGTTCTAATTCTCCAAATAAGTCCCCTTTTTGGATAAGTTCATTAATCGTTTCATTTCCATCTTTTTCAATAGAAACAATTTTTATAGTTCCTTTTTTTAATAAAAAAATTCGAGGTAAGTCTGAAGAGGAAAAATAGATAACTTCTCCTTTTTTAGCCTTTTTAAATCCTGTAATAATGCATAATTGCTTAATTTGAGAATAGGTTAAAGTCTTAAACAATTTGTGATCTCTCAAATACCAGTATTTTAATTCCTCATACATAATCGTGATTTTAAAGTATATGAAACAAAAACTAAGAGATTCATTTTTACGCTACTTTAGTCTTATTTGAATCAAAATTAGTGAAATAGAGCAATGTTTGATCTACATTATGAAATTATAGTTAAAAAAATAATTTGATGCCTCTCAATCAATTCAGGTCTTCAAAATGCAAAAAAAAAGCCTCTGCGTTAACAGAGGCTTTTGTCATTTTTATCCGCCCATATATTCTTCACCGCCGTTGTCGGTTTCTGTTCTTTTGGTTGACGGTTTTTCTCTCTCCGTTTTCTTTTTATTGAAACGGTAGGTGAAAGTCAGCGTAATTTGTCTTTCTCTCCATTGCATTTCTGAATAAGAATTCTGCGTTGCCAAATTGGTTTCCATGATTCTTTTTCTTGAATTGAAAACGTCATTTACATTTAAGGCAATCGTAGCTTTGTCTTTTAAAACATCTTTGCTGAAAGCCAAATTCATGCTCGCAATTCCTTTAGATTTTCCTTGAGCATTGGTTTGTGGCGCGTTATAAGTTCCGTTGGTCTGCCAGTCAATTCCAAGTGGCAAGTTAATTCTTGAGTTGATTCTTGCAAACCAAGAATAAGCAGTATTTGCAAAATCAACATAATTTTCAACTGGATTTCCGAGATCGTCAATCGTAGTGTAAGTATAATCGCCCTTAGTTTGGTTTCTGAACAAGTTGAAATTGCTGTTTAATTTCCACCATTTATATGGATTGTAAGAAAGCGTAAATTCAAAACCAAAACGGTCTTCAGTTCCAATATTTCTCGGCGAAGTAATCAAAACATCAGTGCCGTCAATAGTTTCTACGCTTCTTGCAAATTGAACCGCGTCTTGCGTTCTGTTAAAATACATCGAAGTATTGAAAGTCAGATTGCTCCATTTTTTCAAGAATCCCAAGTCAAATGAATCGCTTAATGAAGGATCTAAATCTGGATTTCCTCTAAACTGGTTGATATTGCTCGATAAATTTGAAAATGGATTGATAGAACGGGAGCGTGGTCTTGAAATTCTTCGGCTATAACTGATCGAAGCGCTTGTTCCTTCGCTAAATTCATACGCTAAAAAAGCACTCGGGAAAAAATTATTGTATTTTTTATTTCTAAAGTCATTATTTACAAATTGATTTACCTCGATATTGGAATCTTCCCAGCGAAGTCCTAATAAATAAGAAATTTTGCTGTTGATTTTTGAACCAAATTGTGTATAAAGCGCATTCACATTTTCTTTGTATTGCAATATGTTCGTATAATTTGGATTGTTTACCCAAGTTCCATTTGTAAGATCTTCTACCGCATAATCAGTAATCAAGTCTGTGAAATTTCCACGATAACCAGCTTCAAATTGGCTATTGCCGAAAGGCAGAACATAATCTGCTTGAAACAAAGTTCTATTTTGTTCTTGGATGCTCGCCGTTCTTTGGTTTCCAGAAGTTGAAATGTCAGTCAAAACGGAAGTATCTGTAAAGCTGATTCCTGAATTTTCATCATCATTGCTTTTTGAAACCATAAAATCAACCGTCAATTGGTGTCCGTTATCGTTGAATTTTTTAATCAAATTAGAAGAAAATTCTACATTTTCATCTTTGTCATTTTGGCTGTTGAAACGATTGGTAACTGATTCCAAGTTTTTAAATTCGTCAAAATGGCGTTGCAAAACAGTATCTGGATTATCGCCAGAGCTTCTTCTATAATTAAAAGTATTTGTCCAAGTTGTTGATTCATCCAAGTAAAGATCAATCCCAAAACTTCCATTATAACTTTTATTCAGTCTCTCGTTTCTTCTTCTTTCTTCAAGAAAACCAGTAGTTTCGCCAGTAATCGGATCTAAAAACTCGGTGTCAGTCAAAGAATTCCCTGGTCCTTTTCTATAGCTATAGCCTTGTGTCGTAAAAAGATTGAACTGATCGGTTTTGTAATTTAAAGTTCCTGTAAAACCATGGTTTGCAGGATCTCCGGTCGATAAAGTAATCGTTCCCGTAGTTCCTTGGTTTTTACCTTTTTTCAATACAATATTAATAATTCCGCCACCGCCTTCTGCATCATAACGAGCTGAAGGATTGGTGATTACTTCCACTTTATCAACAGAATCGGCAGGAAGAAGTTTTAAGACATCTGAAATATTTACACCTCCAGAAGGTCTTCCGTCGATTAAAATTCTAACATTTTCATTACCGCGAAGGCTCACATTTCCTTCCACATCCACTGAAACTGAAGGAACATTATCTAAAACATCGCTAACGCTGCCGCCTTTCACGATCATGTCGCTTCCCACATTATAGACTTTTTTGTCAAGCTTTATTTCAACTGTAGAACGTTCAGCGCGAATTTCAACAGCGTCAAGCGTTTCGGCTTCAGCTTCTAAAGAAACAGTCCCGAAATTTTTATCGTCAGCAATAGTCTGTTGCTTTAAATCAATAACTTTAAAAGAAATAAATTCAAATTTTATATCATATGTTCCGGCATTTGCTTCCACGCTGAAATTTCCTTGTTCGTCAGTCATACCGCCCGTTACAACGTCTGGACGCTTGCTGTTTGTCAAAGTTACTGTGGCATAGCCAAGTGGCAAATTGGTCGCTTTTTCAATAATTTTTCCGGTGATTTTTACCTTTTTTGCCTGTGGCCTTTCTTGGGCATTTGCAAAAAAAGTGAGTGTTAGCAATAGGAGGGTTATTGCTGCTTTTAAATTTTTCATTAACTTCAAAGTTTGGGTTTATTGCAATTTAGACGGCAAAAGTAAGGCTTGGTTTAAGCGTGATTTCACAAAGGTTTGTTAAATCTAAAATATCATTTTGTTACATAATTTTTTCAATATCTTGTGGCGGACGCCCGATTACCGCTTTATTTCCGTTGATTACAATCGGCCTTTCAATTAAAATTGGGTTAGAGATCATGGCTTGAATAATAGCGTCGTTGGAGAGATTTTTACCCTTAAAATTCTCGATCCAGATTTTTTCTTTTTTTCTAATCAATGCAATAGGTTCAATGCCAAGTTTTTGCAGAATATTTTCCAGTTCTTCTTTAGACGGAATTTCATCCAGATATTTTACAACTTCAAAATCTTTTCCAGAATTTTCTAAAATCTGCAAGCCTTCACGAGATTTTCCGCAACGCGGATTGTGGTATATTTTAATCATAATTATTTTAAATAGCCTACAAAGAAATGAAATGCAATTCAAATAAGTAAAATATATTGTAATAATTCAATAAATTAGAGGTCAGATAAATTCAAATTCAAAGAAAAAACAAATGTTTATAGCTCAAGGTTTTAAAGTAAAGAACAATCATTTTTGGAAATATATTGTAGGCTCGATTGTGGTAATAATCGCTTCCGCAATTGGTCAAATTCCTTGGCTGATTGCCGTGGCAATGAAATTAATAGGTGAAAAGAAGTCGATAGATATTAAACCCGAAATGCTGATGAGTGCTTTAGATTCAAATCTGACGCTATTTTTTATGCTGTTTTCCTTTGCGGTCACGCTTTTTACTCTTTTTCTAATCGTAAAATATTTTCACGGCCAGAAATTTATCGAAGTGACGACTTCCAGAAAAAAAATGGACTGGAAGCGCGTTTTCTTTTCCTTCTCAATTTGGGCTTTTTTATCAATCACCACAGTTGCTATTTCCTTTTATTCTTCTCCTGAAAGCTATGAGGTGCAGTTTCATCTGGTTCCTTTTGCAATTTTAGCCGTCATTTCCATAGTTTTAATTCCAATTCAAACCAGCACAGAAGAATATATTTTCAGAGGCTATTTGATGCAGGGATTTGCGCTTTTGTCGAAAAATAAATTATTTGCTTTGGTTTTGACTTCAACAATTTTCGGGCTTTTACACATTGCAAATCCTGAAGTTTCAAAATTAGGTTACACCATTTTGGTCTATTATATAGGAACAGGTTTCTTTTTGGGAATTCTAACTTTGATGGACGAAGGAATGGAACTTTCGCTCGGATTTCATGCCGCAAATAATCTGACCGCTGCTTTGCTGATCACTTCTGACTGGACGGTTTTTCAAACGCACTCCATCTTAAAAGACAACTCGGTTCCCTCAGTGGGATTCGACGTTTTGCTTCCCGTTGTTGTCGTTTTTCCAATTCTTTTGTTTATCTTTAGTAAGAAGTATAAGTGGACAAATTGGAAGGACAAACTGGCTGGAAACATCCATGAAAATGAAATTACAAATCAAATTAACCTAGGAAATAAATATGAATAATCCAACATACCACAACGTCCACAACCATTTCAAATTAAACGGATTCAGTTTAGACAAGGACGATTTATGCCGAATTGCCTACAGTTTTATCAAGGAAGGCGACGCTTTTGAAAAGCCGGTCGGGATTTTCATCTTAGATTGGTTTGACCAAAACGAATATATAGAAATGACGACTTCGGGAACCACTGGAGCGCCAAAAAAGATAAAAATCGAAAAGCAGGCGATGGTAAATTCTGCCTTGGCAACTGGCGATTTCTTTGATTTGCAACCTGGAAACAGAGTTTTGCATTGTCTTCCTGCGCAATATGTGGCGGGAAAAATGATGCTTGTCAGAGGCTTTATCCTTGGGCTTGATGTTGATTTTGTGGCGCCAAGTTCAAATCCGTTGGAAAGAATTGATGAAACTTATGATTTTGCAGCAATGGTACCGTTGCAAGTTCAGCATTCTTTGGAAAAATTAGATCAGGTAAAAAAGCTTATAATTGGTGGCGCAAAAGTAAATTCGGCTTTGGCCAATGAGCTGACGTCATTTTCTACGGATATTTATGAAACTTATGGAATGACCGAAACCATCACGCATATTGCTGCAAAAAGAGTGGGAGAAGAAGCTTTTAAAACCTTGCCAGATGTGACTGTGGCTGAAGATGAAAGACATTGTTTGGTCATTACAGCGCCAAATTTGATGGAAGAATCAATTGTGACAAATGATGCCGTAAAAATCATAAATGAACACGAATTTATTTGGATGGGAAGAATCGACAATGTCATTAACAGCGGTGGCGTGAAGCTTTTTCCAGAGCAGATTGAAGAAAAATTATCAAGCAGAATTATCGACAGGAGGTTTTTTGTCGCTTCACAGGAAAATCATGAATTAGGCGAAAAATTAGTACTTGTTGTCGAAGGAACGCCTTATGTAATCGACGATGAAGTTTTTGCTGAATTAGACAAATATGAAAAGCCGAAAGTCGTTCTTTTTGCTTCAGAATTCAAAGAAACGCCAACAGGAAAAGTCTTGAGAAAAGAGACTCTGGAAAGTGTAACAGAATAAAAAAAAGTGCTTGACGGCACTCTTTTTTATTTGGATTTATTTGTAATTCAATTTGTAAAAAAATCTTGAATTGTCAAAAATAACAGATTCTTTCGGATTTTTTAAAGAGTACGAAGTCCACTCACTTGTGGCATTCATTCTGATTTCCTTACCATTTTCTTTAAAAACTACCGGCATTTTATAATTCGCAACATCTGTTTTCCATTTGAAGCGAATTCCTTTTTTTTCATTTTCTACAATCAATTCTGGAATGTTTTTATACTGCAAATATTGATTGAAAATAGGAGTCAAGTCTGTGCCGATTTCTGTATTGAAAAACGTAATCACAGTTTCAGTATCAATTATTTTATGGCGATACGTTTCTGAATATTTCAGGAGCATTTTCCACCATTTTTGGTCGTCGTTCACAATATGGCGAAGCGTGTTCAAGAGCTGCGCTCCTTTATAATACATGTCAGTCGAACCGTGATTGTTGACGCCAAACTTGCCAATGATCGGCTTGTCATTGGCAACAGCTCTTTTTTGTCCGTTCAAATAGATTTGTGCTTTTTCATAACTAAATTGGCATTCTATAAAAACGGATTCTGAGTAAGTTGTAAAACTTTCGTGAATCCACATATCGGCAATATCTTTTGACGTAATGCTGTTTCCAAACCATTCGTGACCGGTTTCATGAATCGTGATATAATCGAAAAGCATTCCGATTCCTGTACCAGAATTATCATGGCCGGCATAACCTTTTTTGTATTTATTTCCGTAAGCTACAGCACTTTGATGTTCCATACCTAAATAAGAAGTTTCAACTAATTTATAGCCGTCTTCTGAAAATGGATATTTCCCAAATTTACTTTGAAAGCAGTCCATCATTGGTTTTACTTCTTCAAAATGCTTTTTCGCCTTTTCTTCATTCTCACGCAAAACATAATAATCCAAATCTAGACCATTGTAATTATCGTGAATGTGAACGTAATCGGCGATATTTAAAGTAATGTCATAATTATTAATCGGACTTTTTACTTCCCAATCCCAACGCGTGTAGCCGTTTTTTAAATCTTCGCTTCCTAGAAATCTTCCATTGGAAACATTCATCAATCCATTTGGAACTGCGACTTTTATGGAAGTGCCAAAATCAGGCTCATCGCTCTGCGAATCTTTTACAGGAAACCACAAACTTGCTCCAGTTCCTTGAACGGCAACGCCAATCCATGGTTTTCCAGCATTATCTTTGCTGAATACAAAACCGCCGTCCCAAGGCGCATTTTTTGCTACTAGAGGATTTCCTGAATAATAAAATCGAAGTTTTTTATCAGATCCGTCAGCAGTTTGCGGTTTTGCGAAATCTATGAAAACAGCACCGAAATCTCTTTTGTAATTTAATTTTTTTCCTTCAAAAACAATACTGTCCACTTTCATATTTTCGAATAGATCGACCTGAATTTTTGAAGTGTTTTTAAGAATTTTAAACGTAATATCATTGTAGCCGACAACAGCACGCTTTTCAGTATTCACGGTAATATTCAAATCATAGCGCTGTACGTCATACGAAGTTCTTTCCGAAGTAAATCCTCCTTGAAGTGAATCTTTTCTTGTGAATTCTTGGGCAGAAATTGATTGCAAACTAAACAATAATAATAAAAAAGAAATCTTTTTTTTCATTGGCTTTACGAATTTTAAATTTTCGACTTATTTCTTAAACCTGAATAACTCCCAAATTAAATTTCTTTTCAATAGGAGCGTGGTTTGCAGCCTCGATTCCCATAGATATCCAAGTTCTGGTTTCCAGCGGATCAATAATCGCATCTGTCCATAAACGTGAAGCTGCATAATAAGGAGAAACTTGCGCGTCATATTTTGCCTTGATTTTGTCAAAAAGCTCTTTTTCTTTCACTTCATCGATCACTTCGCCTTTTGCTTTTAATGAAGAAGCTTCGATTTGTGCCAAAACTTTAGCCGCCTGAGTCCCGCCCATAACCGCCAGTTCTGCACTTGGCCAGGCAAAAATCAATCTCGGGTCATACGCTTTGCCACACATGGCGTAATTTCCTGCGCCATAAGAATTTCCAACAATAACCGTGAATTTTGGAACCACAGAATTTGAAACCGCATTCACCATTTTTGCACCGTCTTTGATGATGCCGCCGTGTTCAGATTTACTTCCCACCATGAATCCGGTTACATCTTGAAGAAAAACCAACGGAATTTTCTTTTGGTTGCAATTGGCAATGAAACGAGTCGCTTTATCCGCAGAATCCGAATAAATTACGCCACCAAATTGCATTTCACCTTTTTTAGATTTTACTACTTTTCTTTGATTGGCCACAATTCCCACAGCCCAACCGTCAATTCTGGCGTAGCCTGTGATAATCGTCTGTCCGTAACCATCTTTATAAGGCTCAAATTCAGAATTATCAACCAAGCGATTGATGATTTCCATCATGTCATATTGCTCATTTCTAGCTTTTGGAAGAATTCCGTAGATATCCTTTTCTTCTAATGCCGGCTTTTCAGACTTGATTCTGCTGTAACCGGCTTTGTCAAAATCGCCAATTTTATCAACTATATTTTTAATTTTATCCAAAGCATCTTTGTCGTCTTTAGCTTTGTAATCAGTAACTCCAGAAATTTCACAATGCGTAGTTGCACCTCCAAGCGTTTCATTATCAATGCTTTCACCGATTGCAGCTTTGACCAAATAACTTCCGGCAAGGAAAATGCTTCCGGTTTTATCGACAATCAAAGCTTCGTCAGACATGATCGGAAGATAAGCTCCTCCGGCAACACAGCTTCCCATAACGGCAGCGATCTGGGTGATTCCCATGCTGCTCATGATGGCATTATTTCTAAAAATTCTTCCAAAATGTTCCTTATCAGGGAAAATTTCATCCTGCAAAGGCAAATAAACGCCCGCGGAATCTACTAAATAAATAATCGGAAGTCGGTTTTCCATGGCAATTTCTTGCGCGCGAAGGTTCTTTTTACCGGTAATCGGGAACCAAGCTCCGGCTTTTACAGTCGCATCATTGGCCACAACAATGCATTGCTTTCCTTTGACATAGCCAATTTTGATGACAACGCCGCCAGAAGGACAACCTCCATGTTCCGCATACATTCCATCACCCACAAAAGCTCCGATTTCAATGCTTTCTCTTTTTTCATCGAGCAGATAATCAATACGTTCACGGGCAGTCATCTTGCCTTCAGAATGCAATTTCTCTATTCTTTTTTGGCCACCGCCTAGTTTTACTTGGGCAAATTTCTGCTTTAAATCTGATACTAAAAGTTTGTTATGATCTTCGTTTTTGTTGAAGTTGATGTCCATAATATGTGAGTGAGTTTTTTGCATTTTTTAAACGCTGGCTAAAGTACGAAAACGTTTGCAATAAATAGAAACGAGGAAAAGCAATTGTAATGTGAATATTAAATAATCGTAAATTTTAATAACTGCTTATTCATCTTTACTTAATGTTATCTTAACATTGACAAGATACATTTGCAGCAATAAAAATCTATTTTATGTCTTTAAACAGCATTTTCCAATTTTTAGTTCCGAAAGATAAAAAGTTCTTTCCACTTTTTGAGCAAGCCTCTTTTAATTTAACGCTTTTGGCTGAAACGCTTCACGAAGCAGTCAACGCTCCAAAAGGAGAACGTGAAAATTATTTTAGAAAAATTGAGGAATTAGAAGCAGTTATTGAGGAAATCACTCATAAAACGCACCTTGAATTAAGCAGAAACTTTATTACGCCATTTGACCGTGAAGATATTCATGCTTTAGTAAAATCAATGGACGATGTTGCTGATTATTTGCACGGTTCTGCGTCAAGAATGCGTCTTTACCAAGTAGAAAAAATTACGAAATCTATTCGTAAACTGACTGAAATCAACCTTGAAGCTTGCCAGCAGATTGGTTTTGCAATCAAAGAATTGAAAGATTTAAAGAATTTGAAAGCGATTTCAGATGCTTGTAAAAAGATTAACAAGTTAGAAAGCAAAGCAGACAACGTTTTTGACAAAGCAGTTGCTGATATCTTTGAAAACGAGACTGACGCTAAAAATATCATTAAATATAAAGAAGTTTTGTCTGCATTAGAATCTGCTTCTGATAAATGTAAAAGTGTTGCAAACGTTCTAGAATCAGTTGTGGTTAAGCACTCTTAAATATTCATTTTTGACTAAACAATCTTATGGATTTTACGATATTAATTGTCATAATTGTTCTTGCTCTGATCTTTGATTATATCAACGGATTTCACGATGCAGCGAACGCAATTGCAACAATTGTTGCCACAAAAGTACTTACTCCATTTCAAGCAGTAATTTGGGCAGCATTCTTTAACTTCTTGGCGTACTGGGTTTTCGGATTTGGAGTTGCCGATACCGTCGCCAAAACAGCCAGCACAATGGATATCAATCTGGTCGTAATTTTAGCCGGAGTCATTGCAGCAATTTGCTGGAATTTATTGACTTGGTGGCTCGGAATTCCTTCAAGTTCATCCCATACTTTAATCGGTGGTTTTGCCGGTGCCGCAATTGCCCACGCAGGTTTTAACGTAGTAAATTGGTATTCGGCAGGAAAAAATGGAGGAATGCCTTCAGGAGTTTTAATCATTATTGCCTTCATTGTTTTGGCACCCTTATTAGGAGCTTTAGCTTCGTATTTGATTTCAATCTGGTTATTGAATTCCTCTAAAAAAAGTATTTATCCAAAATTATTTACTGGCGCTTTAATGATTGCTACAATCGCTTTTGTTTGGTATCAAATGGTTCCATACGAAAAAATTAAAGAACCGCGTTTTGATTCACATTTTTGGAGTGTTGCATTTGAAGCCCACAATATCAAATGGTTTTTAGTTGCGTTCATTATATTGTCTGTGAGTACATTCTGCTTGTTTTTCAGCAGTTTATCGCATAGCAAATCTGAATCTTGGTTGAAAAAAATGCAGTTGCTTTCTTCTGCAGCATTCAGTTTAGGCCATGGTGGAAATGATTCTCAAAAAGTAATGGGAATTATCGCAGCGGCCGTTGCAGTTTATATTCACACGACAGGTCTGGCGCAAGACAGCATGCCTGATTGGCTGGATGTTGTGCTTCCTGATGAATCAGGACACTTTAAAATGCCAGAATGGATTCCGTTGGCTTGTTATACGGCAATTGCCGCAGGGACAATGAGCGGTGGTTGGAAAATCGTAAAAACAATGGGTTCAAAAATCACGAAAGTTACTTCTTTTGAAGGTGTTGCTGCAGAAACTGCCGGAGCTTTGACTTTATATTTTACTGAACATTTGAAAATTCCAGTAAGTACGACGCACACAATCACAGGTTCGATTATTGGAGTAGGTTTGACAAAACGTGTTTCTGCCGTAAGATGGGGCGTGACCGTGAGTCTTTTATGGGCTTGGGTTTTGACAATTCCAATTTCTGCACTTTTGGCAGCAATCGTTTATTACGTCTTAAGTCTATTCATGTAATCAATTTATACAATACAAAGCCACTAGATTTAGTGGCTTTTTGTTTTTATAAAAATCATCCTAGCAAATTGCAGAAAAAATAGTAGCTTTAATAAAATTTAAGATATGAAGACAAAATACCTTTCGCTGTTCTTTACAGTAGTTGTTTCTGCAACATCATTTGCACAATTAAAAACCGTTAATTATACTGATAAATCTCAAAAACTAAGTGGCTTGGCAGGAATTCCGAATATGCCAAATAAAAACAAACCCGGAATTTTAGTTTTGCCAGCCTGGAAAGGAATTGACATGCATTCTGAAGAAGTAGCGACTGAATTGATGAAAATGGGCTTTTATAGTTTCGTAGCCGATATTTATGGAGTGGACAAACGACCGAAAGATGCAAAAGAAGCGGGAGCAAAAGCAGGATATTACAAGTCAAATATAAAGGAATATCAAGAGCGAATTTCTTTGGCGTTAGCCGAATTGATAAAACAAGGCGCTAATCCCGATGAAATTGTGGTTATCGGCTATTGTTTTGGAGGAACTGGCGCAATCGAAGCGGCGAGAGCAAACATGAAAGTAAAAGGAGTTGTTTCGTTTCACGGAGGTTTAGGAAGAGATGAAAAAAGAGAGATTACGCCAATAAAAGCAAAGGTTTTGGTTTTGCACGGCGCTGACGATACTTATGTTCCAGAAAAAGAAATTAAAGCTTTTCAGAATGAGATGCGTACTGCAAAAGCAGACTGGCAGATGAATTATTATGCTAATGCAGTACATGCTTTTACTGAAAAAGAAGCTGGAAACGACAATTCAAAAGGCGCGGCTTACAACGAATTGGCCGACAAGCGTTCTTGGTCAGCTTTAAAAAGCTTCTTACGCGAGTTGTTTTAATTGTAATTCTCTAAAAAATTAGTTATTTTTTTACACAATAAAAATTTAAAATTATCTTAAATTATCATTCTGGCAAAATGATGCTATTATTTGAACGATTTGTGCTACTTTAAAAATTAGTTTGAAGCTAAATTTGATAAAATTAAAAACAATTTATCATGAGCAATTTAGTAAAACGACCTGATTTTAAGGATAAGTACGACAATTATATAAATGGAAAATTTACACCGCCGGTAAAGGGAGAATATTTTGACAATGTTTCTCCGATTGACGGAAAAGTATTTACAAAAGCGGCCAAATCAAGCAAAGAAGATTTGGTTTTGGCCGTTGATGCAGCTCACGAAGCCTTTAAAACTTGGGGAAAAACTTCGGTTACTGAAAGAAGTATTTTATTGAATAAAATCGCCCAAGTTCTTGAAGACAATCTAGAATATATCGCCGCAGTGGAAACTGTTGACAACGGAAAACCCGTTCGAGAAACACTTGCGGCAGATATTCCTTTGGCAATTGACCATTTCAGATATTTTGCCGGCGTGATTCGTGCCGAAGAAAGCTCGATTGCAGAACTAGATTCTAACACAGTTTCAATTGCGTTGAGCGAACCTTTAGGCGTAATTGCCCAAATTATTCCTTGGAATTTTCCTATTTTAATGGCCGTTTGGAAATTAGCTCCAGCTTTAGCCGCAGGAAATACAGTTGTTTTAAAACCAGCAGAAAGTACGCCAGTATCCATTTTAGTGATGATGGAATTGCTTGAAGGAATTCTTCCTCCTGGAGTTGTGAATATCGTAAACGGTTTTGGTGCTGACCTAGGAAGAGCTTTGGTTACCAATCCAAAAGTTTCGAAAGCGGCGTTCACTGGTTCAACGGCTACAGGCCGTTTGGTCATGCAATATGCCACTGAAAATATCATTCCGGTAACGTTAGAATTAGGTGGGAAATCTCCAAATATCTTCTTCCCGTCAATTGCAGATCATGATGATGATTTCTTTGATAAAGCGGTGGAAGGTGCCGTAATGTTTGCTTTAAACCAAGGAGAAATTTGTACGTGTCCGTCAAGATTATTGATTCACGAAGATATTTATGACAAGTTTATTGCAAAAGTTATTGAAAGAACGGAAGCGATTATTGCAGGAAATCCTTTGGATAAATCAACGATGATTGGCGCTCAGGCTTCGAATGTGCAATACGAAAAAATTCAGTCGTATATCAAATTAGGAAAAGAAGAAGGCGCTGAAGTTTTAACTGGTGGCGATGTAAATAAATTAGAAGGCGATCTTGCCGGAGGTTATTACATCAAGCCGACTTTGTTCAAAGGGCACAACAAAATGAGAATTTTCCAAGAGGAAATTTTCGGACCCGTTTTAGCCGTTACAACTTTTAAGACTACAGAAGAAGCCATTGAAATTGCAAACGACACCATGTATGGATTAGGTGCCGGAGTTTGGACTCGTGACGCACATGAAATTTATCAAGTTCCAAGAGCGATTCAAGCAGGAAGAGTTTGGATCAACCAATACCATTCTTATCCAGCCGGAGCTCCGTTTGGAGGTTACAAACAATCCGGAATTGGGAGAGAAAATCATAAAATGATGCTTGGCCATTATCGCCAGACAAAAAATATGCTGATTTCTTACGATAAAAAGAAATTAGGATTCTTTTAATTTAATTGTTGGAAAAAGCACTGCAATTGTAGTGCTTTTTTTTATTTCTAAAAAATAATCTATTATGACAAAAATGAAAGCCGCGCGCTGGCATGCAGCAAAAGACATTAGAGTGGAGGAAACTGATATTCCCACAACTGGAGCAAAACAAGTGAAAATTGAAGTTCAATTTGCAGGAATTTGCGGTTCAGATCTTCACGAATATACGCACGGACCAATGTTGATTCCGGTTGAAAAACCTTATCCTTTAAATGGTCATCAAGGCGTAACCACTTTGGGACATGAATTTGCTGGAATTATCAGCGAAGTTGGTGAAGAAGTTACTCATTTAAAAATAGGTGACAGAGTAGTGGTAGAACCGCTTTTTAAAAATCCCGAAAGTCCATTTATTGTGAATGGCGAGTACAATCTTTCTGAACCTCTTGGTTTTGTGGGCCTGACTTCCAATGGAGGTTTTGCAAAATACACAGTTGTTGAAGATTATATGGTACACAAAATTCCAGATTCGATGAGTTTTGAACAAGGCGCTTTGGTCGAACCTGCAGCGGTTGCTGTTTATGCAGTTTTGCAAAGCGGTTTGAAAATCGGGCAATCTGTCTTGATTTATGGCGCTGGACCAATCGGACTTTTGTGTGTTCAGGCGGCAATTGCTGCGGGAGCTACAGAAGTTATCGTTGTTGATATTGCTGAAAAGCGTTTGGAAAAAGCCAAAGAAATCGGCGCTACAACAATTATCAATGGAAAAGAGGAAGATATTCCGAAACAAATTAAAGAATCGACAAACGGTGGCGTGGATATTTTTCTAGATGCTGCTGGCGTTCAAGCTTCTTTTGATGGCGGAATTGCAAGTTTGAAAAATGGAGGAACTGCGGTTTTGGTAGCTCTGTTTGGTAAACCGGTTACGCACAATGCTTTTGACCAAGTGGTTCGTGAAATTACGGTTAAAGGAATTATCGCTTACAGAAATATTTTTCCGCAAGTTATTAATCTGATTAATCTTGGAAGGCTTCCTGTTGAAAAATTGGTAACGAAAAGAATTAAATTGGATGAAATTGTGACAGAAGGTTTTGAAGCATTGGTTTCAAATCCAGAACAGGTTAAAATATTGATTGATATTAACGGATAGTTGGAAAACCGATTCGTAAATTTAGAGAACAATACAGCTGTGGAAATTGAATTCACGGCTGTATTTTAAAATTAAACGCTATGACAAAAAGAGTTGACGCAACAGAAGAAGCAAGAGAAATCATAAGACAATTGCACAAAACCCACGGAGATTTAATGTTTTACCAAGCTGGCGGATGCTGTGAAGGCACACAGCCACAATGTTTTGAAAAAGGCGGATTTTATCTTAGAATGGGCGATGTCTGCATTGGAACCGTTGAAGGTTTTGAATTTTGGGTGGATCGTGATTTATTTCAATATTGGAAAAATGCGCATTTCACAATGGATGTTTTGGACGGAGTTCCGACGGGCGGTTTTTCTTTGGAAACACCTCTTGGAAAAACTTTTAAAATCCACTACCGCATTTTTACGCCAGAAGAAATTGAAGATTTAGAACCGATAAAATTAGAAGAATGATTTTTTATAAATCGACATAACAGCTTGAACTATTTAGTTGCTGGTATTGCTTTGGCGTAATTCCTTCTACTTTTTTGAATAGCCGGATAAAATAATTGCTGTCTTCAAAACCCGATTGAAATCCGACTTCATTAATTTGGATTCCGGGATATTTTAAAAGCTGTTTTGCTATTTTTATTTTTTCGTTTAGTATGAATTCTATTGGGCTCATGCCTAATTCCCGCTTGAAAAAACGATAGAAAGACGTCGTGCTCATTCCAGCTTTGTCGCTTAAATCTTTGAGATTGAAATTTTCTTTGAGATTGCTTCGGATGAATTCCAAAACCATTGAAATTGGCGAATTTGACTCTAGCTTTTTATTATCGTCAATTGATTTTAAAGTCTGCGTTTGGATAATTCTGATCAGCAATTCCTGCAATGTCAAATCGGCCAGAACATCTTTGGTAATCGACGAACTCATGCATTCCTTGATCAGTTTGTTTATGGTGGAAGTAAGTTCAATATTATTATAAAAAAAGTAATTTTCAGAGTCTAGAGTCCACAAGCTATTTCCTTCCTTTGGATATTTTTCATTCAGTAAATTCAAAGTATCGTTGATTTTCCAATGGTCAATGGCCAGAGCCAAACATTGCGTCGGATTGCTTTTAGAAGCTTCTGGAAAATCAATTTTCATCTCTACATTAGAAGGAATTACAACCGTTTCTCCAGGAAGATAAACGAATTCTGGATCGTCAAAAAGATGCATGATTTTCTTTCCTCGCAACATGCTTGTTACCACCAAATCATTGAATTTCAGAGGAACCAATTGCGATTCTTCATACGTTTCAAATAAATTTAATTCGCAATTTTCTAAAGAATAAACCGTTCGGTTTTCAACTAAAGTTTTCAGCGATTTTTCATGCGAAAGGTGAGGAGCGTGCAGCAGGGATTTTACAGATTTCATAAAGCATCGTTTGAGCGCTTTAAATTAAGCATATAAAACGATGTAGTAAAATTTTTGGCTAAAATTTAATCTCTGTCAAAGTATTCAGAATCTTGGTGCGTGGTATAAATAATCGGGAGTGAAATAAAGAACGAACTTCCCAATTCCTTTCCCGGACTTTTTGCAAAAATCTGTCCGTTGTGCAGTTCTACCAAAGATTTGCAGATGGAAAGTCCTAATCCGTTTGAGCTTTCTCTGCCGGTTGGTTTTGAACTTAATTTAGCAAATTTCTTGAACAATTTTTCGGCATCTTCGTCATTTAAGCCTTGTCCTTTGTCTTGGAATTCAATTTCTACGAAATCGTCAATTTTCTTTGCAATGATTTTTATAGTCGTATTGCTGTAAGAATATTTGATTGCATTGCTCAAAAGATTGTGCAAAACGTCAGAAATCTTAGTCTTGTCGATATTTATTTTAGGAAGCGATTGCTCGACAGTTAATTCAATAATCTGGTTCTTTTTATTGGCCAATAATTCAAAATTCGTCACCAAACGATCCAGCATTTCCTTCAAATCTGCCTCTTCAATCGAAAGCCTTTGGTCTTTTTCTTCGTCTTCTGAAAGTTTCAACAAATCGGCTAATTTTGCCTGAATGGTAACCACACAACGCTTGATCATGTCGGTCATTTTTGGTGCTTTTGTAGCGTCAATTCTCAAAATATCATTGGCCAAACTTATGGAAGCCAATGGATTTTTAATTTCGTGCAAGGCAATTCCCATCAGATCATTCTGCGACTTGATAATATTGTTGTAACGAAGCCTGCTTTCTAATTTATTCATCACGATATCGGCCATTGTTCGAAGCATTTCTAACTGGCTTTCGTTGGTTTCTCTCGGAACACTATCTAAAACGCAAACTGTCCCGATCAAATAGCCTTCAGGAGATTTTAAAGGCGCGCCAGCATAAAAACGAATTCCGTTATCACCACTAATCCAAGGACTTTTCATCAAGTCAGGAAAGTTCAACGTGTCGTTAAAAACAGTCGTTTTATCATCTAAAATTGCCAGTGAACAGATGCTGTCTTCGCGACGCACTTCATTGGTTTTAAAATTCCCGATAATCGCTTTTAGGTAAACTCGGTCTTTATCGACAAAGGTCACAAAAGCAGTCGGTGTGTTAAAAGTTTGGGAAGCCAGAAGGGCAATTTTATCAAAAGTGTCTTCTGAATGCGTATCCAAAATTTGATAATCATAAAGTTTCTGCAGTCTTGCAGCTTCATTTATGGGAATTATTGATAATGGCTCTTCGTAAATCATAACAGTTTTCTTTTGATAGTCAATTAATTATGAAACAGATCACAATATTTGGCTAAATTCTATGTAAAGATAAGTTATGTATTTCAAGAAAATGTTACATTTAAACCATATTTCTTAAATATATCTTAATATTATTTTTTAACATGTATATCGTAATTACAATATTTATAATAAAAAATACTGTTTAGTTAATCAACAAGAGTGAATATTCTAGGATAGAAATGTTAGTTAAAATTTTTTATTTCTCCTTGAAAATAAAAGAGTTATAAAAGTAATAAATACACATAACAATCCGAATAGCATCCCAAAAATTTTAAAGGATTCATCAGAAGAAGTTTTATCTATAGATGACTCATTCGTGACCGCTACTGGATTTGTATCATAGTCGTTAAATTTAACTTTGTTGTTTTCGAATGATTCTAATGGGTTTGGATTTTCTTTCTCCCGCAGGTAGTCCTTGTAGTTCTGGCTCAGTTCAATCTCTGTAGTATTTCCAACTGATGGCTGGTCATCAATGTTTTGAATTGTTGGTTGTTCTACAGGAGCCGGCAAAACATTAGCTAACGGATTTGTGCCTTCGGCTTGCTGAGCTGAGCAACACCCAGCAACAAACAATAAATATAGATTTTTCATAATTCAAATGTTTAATTCAACCAAAACCCGAAATGAGGTTACTAAATAAAAGCGTGGGTTTGTAACTTACCTGTTCATCGGTTCTAGACAAACCTTACACAAAGATAAATTACGCCCACACCATAGCATGAGCGTAGTGGATTATCTTGTGTGTGTATTGAAATTGTCCAGATTTCGGAACCACGATAAGAGCTAACGCCTTTTGAATATGTTTTATAACTAGTTCATATTCATTTATGAACTATGAATAATTGCTAAAATAATAAAAAACTTATTATATAATAAAAATTATTCCTCCTCTTTTTGTCCCATCATCATCAAAAATGCTTTCAAGAATTCGTCAATATCGCCGTTCATGACGCCTTCAACATCGCTGGTTTCATAACCGGTTCTGACATCTTTTACTAATTTATAAGGATGCATAACGTAATTTCTAATCTGCGAACCCCATTCGATTTTCATCTTGCTAGCTTCAATATCAGCACGTTGTGCCATTTGTTTTTTAAGCTCAATTTCATACAATTGCGATTTCAGCATCTGCATCGCTCGCTGTCTGTTGTCTTGCTGTGAACGCGTTTCAGAACATTGCACCTGAATTCCGGTAGGCTTGTGAAATAACTGGACTTTGGTTTCCACTTTATTTACGTTTTGACCTCCGGCACCGCTTGAACGAGAAGTAATTATCTCAATATCAGCAGAATTAATGTCGATTTCTATCGTATCATCAACTAATGGATAAATATAAACAGAAGCAAAAGACGTATGGCGTTTTCCGTTGCTGTCAAAAGGAGAAATTCTGACCAAACGATGCACGCCGTTATCTCCTTTTAAATAACCGAAAGAATAATCGCCTTCAAATTCTAAAGTAACGGTTTTGATTCCCGCAACTTCGCCTTCCTGAAAGTTCAATTCCTTGATTTTGTAGCCGTTTTTTTCACCCCACATCATGTACATCCGCATCAGCATTGACGCCCAGTCGCAACTTTCTGTTCCGCCAGCGCCGGCTGTGATTTGCAAAACAGCGCTTAAAGAATCGCCTTCGTCAGAAAGCATGTTCTTAAATTCGATGTTTTCGATGTGCAGATTTGTTGCGTTAAATTGCTCGTCTAATTCTTCTGCGGTGAGTTCGCCTTCTCTGTAGAATTCATAGGCAATTTGCAACTCGTCAGTCATTGAAACCGCCTTGTTGTAATCTTCGACCCATTTCTTCTTGGAACGCAATACTTTAACGAATGCTTCGGCTTCTTTTGGGTTGTTCCAAAAATCAGGAGCCAATGTTTTTTCTTCTTCGTTTGTGATTTCGATTAGCTTCTTATCGACGTCAAAGATACCTCCTCAACGCACCAAGGCGCTCCACAATACCTTTAATTTGTTCGGTAGTTGTCATAAATTATATATATTTTTGTGTAATAATTTCTGGCTAGCACTTATTTTTAGCCCTGATTATAGTGGAAATCCTTTTTTAGGCGACGACTATTTTTTGTGAAAGAAAAAAAGCGACCAACGGAAGCTCTTTTTTCTTTTTACAAAAAAAGGAGTTGACAAAAAAGATTGCAACGGAAAGCAGGATTAGCTTCAAATGAAGAAAACAGCCGTTTTAATGAAACAAAAATAAGGCATACTTTTGATATTATGGAAATAAATTTAGTAAGTGATACGGTTACCAAACCAACAAACGAGATGTTGCAGCAGATGTTTCGCTCAAAAGTAGGCGATGACGTTTATAAGCAAGACCCGACTGTCAACGAGTTAGAGGAGATGGTGGCAAATATATTTGGCATGGAAGCCGCGTTATTTTTTCCTTCGGGAACGATGGCAAATCAAACGGCGATTAAGTTACACACGAATCCTGGCGAGCAGGTTATCTGTGATAAATGGGCTCATATTTTTCATTATGAAGGCGGCGGAGCTTCCTTTAACAGCGGTGTTTCGTGCAATTTGGTGGACGGAAACCGAGGAATGATTACGGCAGAACAGGTGAAAGATGCGATAAATCCGCCAGAATTTTACCATAGTCCGCTGACGAGTTTGGTGAGCATTGAAAATACTACAAATAAGGGCGGAGGAGCATGTTATGAAATGGAAGACCTTCGAAAAATAAAGGAAGTTTGTACTGAAAACAACTTGAAATATCATTTAGACGGCGCTAGAATTTGGAACGCTTTGGTTGCAAAAAGACAAAATCCGAGACATTTTGGAGAAATTTTTGATACGATTTCGGTTTGCCTGTCAAAAGGATTGGGCGCTCCGGTCGGTTCGGTTTTACTTGGAGACAAAGAAACGATGAACCGCGCTTTGAGAGTCAGAAAGATTTTTGGAGGAGGAATGCGACAGGCTGGCTATTTGGCTGGAGCCGGAATTTATGCGTTGCAACACAACGTAAGCCGTTTGCAAGAAGACCATAATAAGGCAAAAGAACTGGCTTTTATACTTAAACAATTACCTTGGGTGGAAAGTGTTGAACCTGTGGAAACCAACATCTTAATTTTTTCTGTAAAAGCAGGAATTGATGAAAATGGCGTTATAGCAAAGTTCAAGGAAAAAAATATTCTGATCAGTTCCTTAGGCAAAGGAAAGATTAGAATTGTGACGCATTTAGATTACCGAGATGTAATGCACAGTTATGTCATGGAAGCCTTGGAGCGAATTGTTATAAAATAGTTAAAAAAATATCGTTTCATTTGTAATTAAAGAATTTATGCGAAAAAATAGTGATTATATCTGTTAAAATAATTGTAAAGTAATTCTGTGATGGAAAATCACATTTATTTTATTACATATCTAAATAATAACAGCTAAAATATTACAAGATAATTGATTATGGTTAATTTTACACAAATCCCTAATCAATAAATCATGAAAAAAACTTTACTTATTTTTGCATTAGTTGCCGGTTTTAACGTTAATGCGCAAACGCCACTTTTTACACCTTATTCGTCTATTAGTCCGTCAGGTGACGTTGATTCTCCTTCTGAAGAACAATATTACAACATAACAGATGGTTCAGTTGAAACTAAATTTTTAGACTTTTATTACTATGACGGTCTTGGTTTTATTGTAAATCTAAATGGCTTGCGAACCGTTGCCACGAGCATGAATTTTTCTACGGCAAATGATTCTCCTGAAAGAGATCCGATGAATTATGAGATTTATGGTTCTAATAATGGCAATGACTACGCGCTTATTACTTCCGGAGCCATTGGTTGCAGTGATTCCCGTTTTGATACTAGAAATTATCCTTTTTCAAATGCGACGGCTTACAGTTATTACAAATTCAATTTCACCAACCAATGCAATGAAATTGAGCAAATGATCCAAATTTCTGAAGTTCAGTTATTAGGTACGGTTTTAAAAACGGATGATTTTTCAATGGAGAATACTGTAGCTTTACATCCAAATCCGAGTAATGGAAATTTTCATGTTTCGTTAAAAAACCAGCTGGGCATCGATCATATTACAATAACAGATGCTTTGGGGAAAATTATCAAAACTCAAGATTTTAAAGAAACATCTGAAGAAGATATCAAGATGGAAGGCGCCACGGCAGGAATTTATTTTGTAAAAATTCAATCTGGAGCGAAATACAGTGTGAAGAAAATAATTATAAATTAATTGTAAAACACAAAAAAAAGCCGTCATCTGACGGCTTTTTTTTATTTAAACATATCCAATCCTGGAATATTTGGCATGCCGTCTTGAGCGACAGCGCCCAATTCAGCTTCGTTTACCTTTGTAGCTTTTTCGATAGCTTTGTTCATAACTAAGACCAAATAATCTTCTAATTGCTCTTTGTCTTCTAATAAACTGTCGTCGATTTCAATTGATTTTACGGCACGATTTGCAGTCAAAGTTACTTTCAATAGACCGTCACTGCTTTGTTCGTCAATTAAAACGCTATCTAATCTTTTTTTAGTTTCTTCAATTTTTTGCTGGGTTTCTTTTAATTTGCCCATCATTCCCATTAAGTCTCCAAACATGTTGATAAATTTTATGATTTGTAACTGCGAATTTAGTAAATTGCATAGTCACAATCAATAGATAAATTGATGAAGAATAAATTAATTTTAAGTTGTCTTTGTATTATTTTTGCAAATTCATATTCGCAAACTGCATCACTAAAAATGTCAAAAACCATAAATCCCCCGTTCGCTAAAAAAATATCAAAAACACTAGAAAAACATGGAGACAAAAGAATCGACGATTACTTTTGGCTCAATGACAGAGAAAATACAGAAGTGATTGATTATTTAAATCAAGAAAACGAGTATTATGCTCTGAAAACTGCGCACACTAAAGATTTTCAAAAAGAGCTGTTTGAGGAAATGAAAGGAAGAATAAAGGAGGACGATGCTTCTGTTCCTTATTTTTTTAACGGATATTGGTACATTACCAGATTTGAAACAGGAAAAGATTATCCTATTTATTCCAGAAAAAAAGAAAAATTGACTGCTGACGAAGAAATTCTTTTTGATTGCAATGAGCTGGCTGATGGTCACTCTTATTTTCAGTTGGGAGGAATGAGCGTGAGTCCTGACAACAAATTTGCTTCTTTTGCCGTAGATATTATTGGGCGAAGAATTTATACGATTCAAATTAAAAACTTGCAAACAGGAAAGGTTTTTGAAGACAAAATTGAAAATGTTACAGGAAGTTCGACTTGGGCGAATGACAACAAAACGTTATTTTATACAAAACAAGATGCGCAAACGTTGCGTTCTGATAAAGTTTTTAAGCATAAATTAGGAGAAGATCCCACTAAAGATGTTTTAATCTACCACGAAAAAGACGCTACTTTTAATATTGATGTAAGCAAGGAAAAATCTCGAAAATACATAGTAATTACCTGTTCAAGTACAATGACAACAGAGTTCAGAACACTTTTAGCAGATAATCCGGATGGAGAATTTAAAGTTTTCCAAAAAAGGGTGAGAGGCATGGAATATGACATTTCTCATTATGGTGACAGTTTTTATATCCTTACAAATAAAGACAAGGCGACCAATTTCAAGCTGATGAAAACGCCTGAAAATGCTACAGAAAGAGAAAACTGGAAAGACCTGATTCCGCATCGCGAAGACGTTTTGTTGGAAGAAATTGAAATTTTTAAAGATTATTTGGTTGTTGGAGAACGTTCAAACGGCTTAAACAAAATCAGAATCATGCCTTGGAACGGAAAAGGAGAATACTATCTTCCGTTTGAAAGCGAAACTTATACGGCAAATATTTCCACAAATCCTGATTTTGACACGCAGGTACTTCGTTACAGCTATCAATCCATGGGAACGCCTTCTTCGGTAATCGACTTCAATATGAAGACAAAAGAGAAGGAAGTCATGAAAGAACAGCAGGTTTTAGGCGGAAAATTTGACAAAAAAAATTATATTGAAGAAAGAGTTTGGGCGACTGCTGAAGACGGAACTAAAATTCCGATTTCGATGGTTTACAGAAAAGATTTGAAGAAAAACGGAAAGAATCCGCTGTTGCTTTACGCTTATGGTTCTTACGGCGCGACAATGGATCCTTATTTTTCTTCTACGCGACTTTCGTTGCTTGATCGAGGCTTTGTTTATGCCATCGCTCACATCCGCGGCGGCGAAGACATGGGAAGGCCTTGGTATGAAAACGGAAAATTGCTTCACAAGAAAAATACTTTTACCGATTTTATCGATTGCTCAAAATTTGTAATCGCAGAAAAATATACAAGCAAAGAACATTTGTATGCTGAAGGCGGTTCTGCCGGCGGTTTATTGATGGGAGCTGTGGTGAATATGGCGCCAGAATTATATAAAGGTGTCATTGCGCAGGTTCCTTTTGTCGATGTGATTACGACAATGCTTGACGATACGATTCCATTAACAACGGGAGAATATGACGAATGGGGCAACCCAAACGAGAAAGAATATTACGATTATATGAAATCTTACTCGCCTTATGACAACGTAAAAGCCCAAGATTATCCGAATATGTATGTTTCAACAGGGCTTCACGATTCACAAGTCCAGTATTGGGAACCTGCAAAATGGGTAGCAAAATTGCGAACTTTAAAAACCGATAATAATGTCTTATTCCTTGATACTAACATGGATGCAGGCCACGGAGGCGCTTCTGGAAGGTTTGAAGCACTGAAAGAATTAGCCAAAGAATTCAGTTTTTTATTAGATTTAGAAGGAATTGAAAAGTAATTAGATTTTTTTTGTTAAATTTGCAAGGATTTGAGGCCGACAAAATTTAGAGTCGTCCTCGATTAACTATTTTTTTTATGAAAGAAGAAATAAAAGCTTATAATAATGTATTGGAATTGATCGGCAACACACCGCTTATCAAGCTCAATAAAGTCACTGAAAATATAGAAGGAAATTTCTATGCAAAAGTAGAAGCTTTCAACCCAGGACACTCCACCAAAGACAGAATTGCATTATACATTATTGAAGAAGCTGAAAAGCAAGGAATTCTTACTCCAGGCGATACGATAATTGAAACTACTTCTGGAAACACAGGTTTTAGTATTGCAATGGTGAGTATTATTAAAGGCTATAACTGTATTTTAGCGGTAAGTTCAAAATCATCGAGAGACAAAATCGACATGTTGAGAAGCATGGGAGCAAAAGTTTATGTTTGCCCTGCGCACGTTTCTGCAGACGATGAAAGATCTTATTACATGGTTGCAAAAAGACTTCACGAAGAAACAAAAGGTTCGGTTTACATCAACCAATATTTCAACCAGCTGAATGTTGACGCACATTATAAATCAACAGGTCCTGAAATCTGGGAACAGACAAACGGAAAAATCACCCACTTGATTGCCTGCAGTGGAACAGGAGGAACCATTTCTGGCGCTGCAAAATTCTTGAAAGAGAAAAACCCAAATATCAGGATTTTAGGAGTTGATGCTTTTGGTTCGGTTTTGAAAAAATACCATGAGACAAAAGAATTTGATGTGAATGAAATTTATCCTTACCGAATTGAAGGTTTGGGAAAAAATTTAATCCCAACGGCGACTGACTTTGAATCCATTGATAAATTTATCAAGGTAACTGACGAAGAAAGCGCACACGCCACAAGAGAAATTGCTAAAAAAGAAGGATTATTTGTAGGCTATACTTCTGGAGCAGTTTTGCAAGCCATCAGACAATATGCAGAAGAAGGTGAATTTGACGCAAACAGCAATGTTATTGCCATCTTCCCTGATCACGGTTCAAGATATATGAGCAAAGTTTTCAGCGACGACTGGATGAACGAACAAGGTTTCTTTGACAGCGTAAATTTAGAAGAAGCTCAAAAAATAGAATTTATAAAATAAAATTTATATAGTAGAATTGAGAAAGCTCTGGAGAAATCTAGAGCTTTTTTTTTGCAGTTTTTTTTGCAAATTCAGGTATAAATACGCTTACTCACTTTTGGGCTTTGGTCTAATTTAGTCGCTTAACCCCCAAAACATAAGATATGAAACCTTCCGTTTATTTAATGATCTTTCTCCTTGCCGTTTTTACAGGCTGTAAAAAGAATGATGAAGAAAAACCGCTAATGCTTACTTCAGAAAATGCACAGCGCTACATCAGAAAAAATGCACATTCTCCTGAAGCAAAACAAGATCTAGAATCGTTGGAAAAGGCGTTGAAAATCATGAAGGAAAAAGGCTGTGACGATCCGTTGAGCTGGTATTATCAAGGCGCAATGCATTGGATTCCTGACACAATTACTGGAAAAAACAAGCTTTGTGATTCTTACCAAACTTACCTAAATAAAAAAGATGCCTGGGACAATTGCACGCATTCTGAAAGCGGCGATGAAGAAATTCACTTTTTGGTATGGCACAGAATGTATATCTATCATTTTGAAAAAATTGTAAGAAAACTTTCTGGTGATTCAAAATTTGCGTTGCCATATTGGGGCTATACAAATCTTCAAGATTCGCTTAAAAACCGAACAATGCCAGATTTATTTAGAGATAAAACGACTTCTCTTTATCAGTCCGCACGTCTTGACAGCCTTTTAAATGGTTCACCAATCAGCGGTAAAACAGCGCGACGAATCAGCCTTACCAAGCTGAATGAAAATAATACTTATGCACTTTACAATAAAAATATAGATGCCGCGCCACACGGAGCGATGCACAATTATATCGGCTATGGAAATAATCATGCTGGGAAAAGCAAATACAATGAAATATGGCAGCAAAATACAGACGGAATGATGGCCGAAGTCGCAACCGCCGCCTTTGATCCGATTTTTTGGCTGCACCATTCAAACATTGACAGAATCTGGCAACAATGGACTAACTCTCCTAACGGACAAAAAGTGCTGTTGGAAGAATTACAGAAAGTACCGTGGGATTACGTTTTCTTCGATGAAAATGGTAAAAAGGTAACTTACAATGTCGAAGACGTGGTCAAAATTCTTTACACGATGGATTATGATTTCGACGATACCAAAGTATATTCAAAAGAAGACAAACAGAAAGAGGTTGTGGTTTTCAGTTCTAGAAATTCCAGCGTTGGCGACACGCTTTCCGCTTCAGCGAAGAAAATTGTGCTGAACAAAGACGTGAAAATCTCACTTCCGAATGTGGCTTCAAAATCAAAAAATGTGAAATTGCTGAACAGTGCAAATAAAAAAGGAGAGATATTGATTTTATCAATCACGGTTTCGTTTGAAAAAGCGCCAAAAGGCGACTTTGAAGTCTATTTGAATCTTCCTACGAATGTGAAAGCAACGCCAGAAAGCAAGCATTTTGCAGGAGCAATGACGTTCTTCGGCGCAAATCACAAACATGCCGGACACGATCACAACGCTTCGAAAAGAAGAACAAAAACGTTCAATTTTGAAATTACCGATGAAGCAATTGATACCGATGCTCTAAACAAAAATGCCTTCGACATTTCAGTTTTAAAATTTAATGGAACTGCAGCTGACGATATCCAAGTTGAAAAAATCGCAGTTTTCAAACAATAAGATAGAGTAATTATTAATTCAAAATCATCCTGTTTGTGTGCACATGAACAGGATGTATTTTTATAAAAAATTTCAAATGAAAATAATTTATCTTTTGATGCTATTCTTATTTTTTACAAGCTGTAAAGAAAGTGAAAAACTGCAAAGCGAATTGGTCACATCAAAAATCGAATGCATCGTCCCAAAGTCAATTGCAAATGACAGCATTTCCATAGCTGAAATTGACGACGGCGTGACTGTAGAAGAAATCAAACAAAAGCGATAAAAAAAACTCCGAAGAAAATCTCCGGAGTTTTTTATTTTATAAAAAATTTTCTAATTCGCCAATTTTCTAAATTTCTTCCATCGTATGATATACGTTTTGAACGTCATCATCTTCTTCAATTTTTTCCAATAATTTCTCTACGTCTGCAACTTGTGCTTCGGTAAGCTGTTTTGTAACCTGCGGAATTCTCTCAAATCCAGAAGAAAGTATTTCAATATTTCTGTTTTCCAGTTCTTTTTGAATCGCACCAAAGCTTTCAAAAGGAGCATAGATCAAAATTCCATCTTCGTCAGCAAAAATTTCTTCTGCGCCAAAATCAATGAATTCTAATTCCATTTCTTCAATATCAATTCCTTCTGACGGAATTCTGAAGTTGCAAGTGTGGTCAAACATAAATTCTACAGAACCTTGCGTTCCCATCGTCCCATTGCATTTATTGAAATAACTTCTGATATTGGCAACAGTTCTGTTGTTATTATCTGTAGCAGTTTCAATCAAAATCGCAATTCCGTGAGGCGCATATCCTTCAAATAGCACTTCTTTGTAGTTTGCCGTGTCTTTGTCAGTGGCTTTTTTAATCGCTCTTTCAACGTTGTCTTTCGGCATGTTTACCGCTTTCGCATTTTGAATAACCGCTCTCAATCTAGAGTTTGACTCTGGATTCGGACCGCCTTCCTTAACTGCCATTACGATGTCTTTTCCTATTCTAGTGAACGCTTTTGCCATTGCTGACCAACGTTTCATTTTTCTATTTTTTCTGAACTCGAACGCTCTTCCCATTTCTAAAATTATTTAATCGGTGCAAAAATAAGCTTATCCTTTTTTATTTCAAATATTTTTTAATCTTTCGGAACATGTTTTGAGATAAAATCTGCTCCAACCTGTTCCCAAGAATTATTTATAGCCACTTTCTCTTGAAAAAATTTAGAATTCAACTTATTATATTCGCCGACTTCCTTATTTACTTCTTTTACCAAATTATTGAAATTGTCTATTTCTTGCTTGGTTTTTTGCTTTTCTGATTTTTTCTCTAAAGAAGCTTTACTGTCTTCCACTTTTTGGTTTAACATTAAAAAATTAACGACTTTCGGAGTCATTTCCACAGCTTCCTTTTTATAAAATTCCAATGCCTTTTTAGTACTATTGATCAAGCTGGCATCTTTATTATAAGGAGCAGTTGTTTTTAATTTTTCTAATCCTTCATTTGCATAAAGTTCTAAAGAAGACGAATTTTGTTGGATAGCATTCAAATCATTCTTTTGAATCGCATTCGACAGATTTAAATCTGTGACACTTACTTTGAAGAAAATCAAGTACATCTGTGTGTGGTAATTAAAAACTTCGTTTGAAAGTTTCATCTTTTTTCCCAACGCTGAATTATCTTCTGTAATCTGGATATTATATTTGTTCGCAAAAAGCTTTTGGTTCGTATTCAGCTTGTCAACTTCCTCATTAATTTTTTGATTTACCAAATCTCGTGCAGTAATATAGGCTTCCATATAATCATACGACTGCTCTGCAACTTCTTGCAAATCAATAATTTTACCATAATCATCATTTATATATTTTTCTGAAATGGAAAGATAGGCGAGAAGCTGATCGCGATATTCATTATCTCCTTTGTAGCCGTTTTTTAAATTTGAAACTTTTTTAGATGCATTTTGTATTGACTTGATTAAAGTTTTTCGCGTTGCATCAATTTTCCTGGCGCTTTTGCTATGCGCAACCGCTTTGGTATAATTCCATGTGGTTTTTGAAATAACATCAGTTTCTTTGCCGATATAATTTAAATATTCTACAGGCGTTTTAAAATCCTGTGCATTTGCAGTCACCGCAACCAGTACGACGAAAGCTAGAAGTAAATGTTTTTTCATAAAGGGGGGTTAGTTTTTCTTGGTTATATAAAAGTCTTTGATAATAGTAATGCCTTCATAAACATAAGCGTTTGTCTTTAAATCTTTGATTCTGAAATCGTTTATTGAGTTTCGAAATTCATCAAATTTAAGTATTTCAGATTCATAAGTTGTATTAGCAATCTGAAAATCAAAGACTGTTTCTGTAAGTTTCTTGACATTGTCAAAAATTCCGTCCACAACATGCACGTCTTTAAAAATATTTTGAAAGTTTAGCAAAATAGGCGCTTTTTGAGTATTGTAAACCGAATTAATCTTATCATTCGTGGCTTTAACGTCATTAAAATAAACGTCAGATGCGATGCGTTTTTTGCTTGCCGGAATCAGATTTTCAAATGAAGATCTTTGATAAGGCGTAAATCTTGCCTTTACTGAAATGCTGTCATTTTTTAAAGCCGTCTTGTATTTTTTTTCTCTGGATATTATGCTGTCGTATAAAGTAGGTATTTGCACATCAGGTATGATTCCGGTCTGCTGATGGCTTTTTCCAGTGACTCTATAAAATTTTTCTACTGTAAGTTTTACAAAATCTTGCTTGTTTCCAGCATCAATCGGAAGAATTTGTTGCATCGAAGCTTTTCCTAAAGTTGTCGATCCAATGATGATTGCTCGATTGTAATCCTGCATGACTGATGCAAAAAATTCACTTGCCGAAGCCGAATTTCCATTGACCAAAATTATCATCGGGCCATTGTAAACCGAACCGCGATTAAAATCTTTTACAACTTTTTGATTTTTTTTATTGTCAACCAAAACTGAAACCGGACCTGCGTCAATGAACATTCCAGACAATTTAATGGCTTCTTCCATCGAACCGCCGCCATTATTCTGCAAATCAAGAATTAATCCTTCGACATTATCTTTTTTTAATTTCAATATTTCTTTAGCCACATCATCTGAAGTTCCCTGAACAGAATTAGATTCAAAATCGGTATAAAAACTTGGAATATTTATATAGCCCAAACGCGTATTTTCTTTAGAAACAATATAGCTGAAAACCGCATGATCTTCGGCTTTCATAATTTTTTTTTCTAAAGTCGTACTGTATTGGTTGCCGTTTTTCTTTCTAAAGGAAATAGTGACTTTTTTATTGGAATCAGAAAAAATCGCTTCGCCGATACTTTCTAGAGAATTGCAGGAAACGACATATTCTTGTCCGTTTTCTGTTGCTACTTTCAATAATTGATCTCCTTTTTCAATAATCGGCTGCTGTGCTGCAGGACCTCCGGGAACAATTTCGGCTACAATCAATTCTTCCTTTTCATTCATGCTAACATAAATTCCGATGGAAAGATTGTCAGTAGAAAGTCCTGATAAAAATGAAGACTTTGTATCATAAGAAAAATAGGAGGAATGTGGATCAAAATAAGTGCAGAAAGTATTGTAAAAATCATCCCGAATTTCTTTTTCCAATGTGGCTTTTGACTCTAAACGGCTACTAATTTTGCAAAGCGCCATTTCAAAAATCTTCTCTCTTGACACTTTTTCCAAAGTTGAAAAATGCGTTTTGAGTGAATCAAAATTCTTGCTGATTTTAGAAATATCTTCTAAAATATCATATTTTATGCGCTTCGTAAATACTTTTTCAACGTCTTCAACCTTCACATAAAATGGATATTCCTTTCGTGTAAATCGAATGGTGTCATTAGAATTGTAATCGAATTTTTCTTTGTATATTTTTTGGATTGCAGAACGGCTTCGTTCCAAAGCTTTTTTATACGTAGAAGCAAAATCTTCAAAAAAAGAACAGTCATTTGCACGCAAATAATCGTCTAATTTATATTTATGCTTGGAAAGATAATCGTATTCAGATTTCAGAAAAATATTCTTATCGGTGTCTAAATCACCCAATAGCGTTTCAAAAACATAAACCGATAAACTGTCGTCTATCGGTTTAGGGCTGTAATGTTTTCGCTGTAAAAGCGTATTTATTTTCTGAATTATTTCGCAGGATTTACCGCTGTCTTGTGCAAAAGACGAGAAAGAAATCAATAGTAAAGCAAGCGTAATTTTCTTCATATAAAGTGTAATTGTTTAGCCAAGTTTTTCAAAAATTAGAATTGAATTCGAGGTTTTACTAATTATTTTACGTTTAAATTAATAAAATTCGACGTATTCTTGGCAGAAAACAATATTATTTTTTATAAAAAGGTAATTTAACCACTTTTGCAGGAATATCGTTCTTTCTGATTCTGATAAAAATTTCGCTGTCAACACCTGAAAATTCAGTAGTTACATAACCAAGACCGATTCCTTTGTTTAAAGAAGGTGCCATTGTTCCTGAAGTTACAAGTCCAATAATAGTTCCATTGGCATCTACAATTTCATAATCATGACGCGGAATTCCTCTTTCTGTCAATTCAAAACCTACTAATTTTCTAGAAACGCCTGCTTCTTTCTGCGCTTTCAAATTTTCAGAATTGGTGAAATCTTTATTGAATTTTGTGATCCATCCCAAACCTGCTTCAAGAGGCGAAGTCGTGTCGTTAATGTCATTTCCATACAAACAGAAGCCCATTTCAAGACGTAAAGTATCGCGCGCCGCCAAACCGATTGGCTTGATTCCGTAAGCTTTTCCTGCTTCAAAAACCTTGTTCCAAATTTGTTCGATTTCTGTATTTTTAGCGTAGATTTCAAAACCTCCAGAACCGGTATATCCTGTTGCAGAAATAATTACGTGCTCCACTCCAGCGAAATCAGCCACTTCAAAATGATAATATTTAATGGCTGCCAAATCCACAGAAGTCAACGATTGCATGGCTTCCATTGCCATCGGACCTTGAATGGCAAGCAATGAATAATCGTCAGAAATATTTTTCATTTCAGCACCGACATCATTTTTTGATGAAATCCAGTTCCAATCTTTTTCGATGTTTGAAGCATTTACAACCAATAAATATTGCTCGTCTTTAATTTTATAAACAATCAAGTCGTCAACGATACCGCCATTTTCATTAGGAAGACAAGAATATTGCGCTTTTCCGATAACCAAAGTCGCAGCATCATTTGTAGTCACTTTTTGGATCAAGGCCAAAGCATTCGGACCAGAAATCAAAAATTCTCCCATGTGGGAAACATCAAAAACGCCAACGCCATTGCGAACCGTTTCGTGTTCAGCATTGACACCTTCATATTGAACAGGCATGTTATAACCGGCAAACGGAACCATTTTAGCTCCAAGACTTTCGTGAATGTGCGTTAACGCAGTATTTCTCATTTTGTGTTGATTATAAAAATTAAAGTCGCTAATTTATTGAATTTTTTGCAGTTTCAAAGCAGTAATGACGTGAAATTATACGAATACTACAAGAATTTTATTATTTGAAATTACGCTTGAAACTTCTAAACTTTATTTCATCTAAAATTATCTACATTTGAAATTCCAAACGTTACTATATTATGAAAAAACTCTTTTTTGCTTTGGCGTTATTTCTTCATTTTTATGCTTTTGCACAGTTAAAATCGCCTAAAGATTTTTTACTAAATTATGGCAAGCAAGTAAGTTTTTATAATGAACTGGAAAGTTATGACTATTCTAAAAACGGAGGCGATTTAAGAGTGGTGGATGAAGCGAAATTCAACCGTATAAATTTGTATGATTTTACTACGATGATTTTATTTCAAAAGGAGGAAAAGTGATCGCAATTCAGAATGCGCTTAATCTTTTTGAGAATCACGAAGGTTATGATCTGACCGAGTTTGCCACAGATGACGAAAATGAAATTGTTTTATTGGAAGTACTTTAAAAAAGAAATTAGAAAACACGGTTTCCTTTGGCGTTGAGCCTGTTAGAAAAGGACAAGCGATTTATATGGTCGACAATCCGTTGTCTAGAGGTTTTTTGGAAAACGGGAATTTGCTGTTCAGCAATGCTTTGTTTTTGGTGGACTAGACTAAAACTGTTGCATTTTCGTTAGTATTTAAAATTTCGCCAGTTATGAAAAAATTCGCTTTCCTATTTTTGGCTTTTGCCGTTTTGAGTTGCAATACAGATGATGAAAATTCGTCGAATTCTGAGAATCGGAATTTCCGTCAAGATATGCGTGATTTTGTGATTGGAATTAGCCAAAAGGCAAAAGGTTTGAAGCCGAATTTTGCCGTAATTCCGCAAAACGGAATTGAATTGGTGACTGAAAATGGTGAAGAAGATGGCACAATTTCGCAAGCTTATCTGAATGCAATTGATGGAAATGGTCAAGAAGATCTGCTTTTTGGTTATGACAATGACGACCAAGCCACTTCATCCGAAAATTCTGATTATTTGAAGGGACTTTTGAATGTTTCTAAGAATAATGGCAAGAAGATTTTGGTAACAGATTATTGTTCAACGCCTTCAAAAATGACGACTTCTTATCAGCAGAATTTTGCCAGCGGTTATATTTCTTTTGCAGCGCCAGATCGAAATTTAACGATTATTCCGAGTGGTAATCCTTATAATATGAATTCAGATGTGATTGCGAATTTATCTCAGGCAAAAAACTTTTTATATTTGGTGAATCCGGCGAATTTTGCTTCAAAAAGTGCTTTTGTCAATGCGGTTACGGCTACGAATTATGATGCTTTGATTATGGATTTGTATTTGAATGAGGAGATTTTTACGGCTTCAGAAATCAATCAGCTTCGCAATAAAGCGAATGGCGGCAAGCGCATCGTGATTTGTTATATGTCGATCGGTGAGGCGGAAGATTACCGTTATTATTGGGATGCTTCTTGGAATACTTCAAAACCAAGTTGGATTGTGGCTGAAAATCCGGATTGGGCTGGGAATTTTAAGGTGAGATATTGGAATGAAGATTGGCAGCATATTATTTACCGAAATTCAGATTCTTATTTAGATAAGATTTTGACTGCTGATTTTGATGGCGTTTATTTAGATATTATTGATGGTTTTGAATATTTTGAATAGATTTTTTTTTGAACGCTGATGTTGGCTGATTCCGCTGGTGGCGCGGATTTTTAATTTGGATTTTTTTGGAACACAGATGACACGGATTTGAGAAATTTTCAATGATTTTTCTTTGTACTGGGAACACAAAGTTTTTCGGCAATATTGGTCCGAGAACTTACAAATATGCATTCTGTTTCTCAAATAGCCCTGATGGTGGCTTTGTTTGAGCTCTTGTGCCAGCCATAAAAGCTAGCGCAAAGCGAGTGCCACCAGCGGGAAAATGGACAACTGATAACTTACTGCCGTTTCGCTTCTAATCAAAAAAATGTCATCTTGTCATATCAATAAATGTCACTTTTTACAAAAACTGACAATTTTAATATTTTTTTGACTTGGCATAAAGATTGTCTAATGACTATCCGAGTTCAAAAAATTAGAATAGAAACAAAATAAAAATAAAATGGGTAAAATAATCGGAATTGACTTAGGAACAACAAACTCTTGCGTTTCTGTAATGGAAGGAAGCGAGCCAGTTGTAATTCCTAATGCTGAAGGAAAAAGAACAACGCCATCAGTAATTGCATTTGTTGAAGGTGGAGAAATCAAAGTTGGTGATCCTGCAAAAAGACAAGCAGTGACCAATCCAACAAAAACTGTTGCTTCTGTAAAACGTTTCATGGGAAATAAATTTTCAGAAAGCACAAACGAAGCTAAAAATGTACCTTATAGTGTTGTAAGAGGTGATAACGATACGCCACGTGTGGATATCGACGGTCGTCTTTATACGCCACAAGAATTATCAGCAATGACACTTCAAAAAATGAAGAAAACGGCTGAAGATTATTTAGGTCAAACAGTTACAGAAGCAGTTATTACTGTTCCTGCTTATTTCAACGATGCGCAACGTCAGGCTACAAAAGAGGCTGGTGAAATCGCTGGTTTGAAAGTTATGCGTATCATCAACGAGCCAACTGCTGCTGCTTTAGCATATGGTTTGGATAAAAAAGGTACAGATCAAAAAATCGCAGTTTACGATTTAGGTGGTGGTACTTTTGATATTTCTATCCTTGAATTAGGAGACGGAGTTTTTGAAGTATTATCTACAAATGGAGATACTCACTTAGGTGGAGATGACTTTGATCAAACGATCATTGACTGGTTGGCTGACGAATTTAAAGCTGAAGAAGGTTTAGATTTGCGTCTTGATCCAATGTCTTTGCAACGTTTGAAAGAAGCTGCTGAAAAAGCAAAAATTGAATTGTCTTCTACAGGAGAAACTGAAATCAACTTGCCATACGTTACAGCTACTGCAACAGGACCAAAACACTTGGTTAAAAAATTGTCAAGAGCTAAATTTGACCAATTGACTGACGCTTTAGTAAAACGTTCAATGGCTCCAGTAGCAAAAGCGTTGAAAGATGCTGGTTTGAAAATTACAGATATTGACGAAGTTATCTTGGTTGGAGGTTCTACAAGAATCCCAAAAATTCAAGAAGAAGTAGAGAAATTCTTCAACAAAAAACCTTCAAAAGGAGTTAATCCTGATGAAGTTGTGGCTATTGGTGCAGCAATTCAAGGTGGTGTTTTATCTGGAGACGTTAAAGATGTATTGTTATTAGACGTTACGCCTTTATCTTTAGGTATCGAAACTATGGGCGGTGTTTTGACAAAATTAATTGAGTCTAATACAACAATCCCAACAAAAAAATCGCAAGTATTCTCAACAGCTTCTGACAACCAGCCATCTGTGGAAATCCACGTATTGCAAGGAGAAAGAGCTATGGCTGCAGATAATAAAACTATCGGTCGTTTCCACCTTGACGGAATTCCACCAGCAGGTAGAGGTGTTCCACAAATTGAAGTAACTTTTGATATTGATGCCAATGGTATCATCAAAGTTTCTGCAACTGACAAAGGAACTGGTAAATCTCACGATATCAGAATTGAGGCTTCTTCTGGATTGACTCAAGAAGAAATCGAAAGAATGAAGAAAGAGGCTGAAGCAAATGCTGATTCTGACAAAGCTGCAAGAGAAAAAATCGAGAAATTGAACGAAGCTGACAGCATGATTTTCCAAACTGAAAGTCAGTTGAAAGAATTCGGAGAGAAATTATCTGATGGAAACAAAACAGCTATCGAATATGCTTTGACGGAGTTGAAAATGGCTCACGCTAACCAAGATGTGGCTACGATTCAACCAGCTTTAGACAAAATCAACGAAGCGTGGAAAAATGCTTCTGAGGAAATGTACAAGCAAGGTGATGCTCAAGGTGCTCCTCAAGATGCACAACCACAAGGTGACCAAGGAGACAACGTTCAAGATGTTGACTACGAAGAAGTGAAATAATCACTTTTTAGATTATATTTTAAAGCCCTGATAAATTTATCAGGGCTTTTTTTATAAAATATTGACAATCATTTTACATAGAAAAATCTTATCGGCGTTTTGAAATCTTATTATTTGTTATTGCTCGTTGTAAATTGCATCTAAATCTATCAATTCCCTCAACTCGTTTTGCAACATGTTTTGTTTTGCAATTCTCTACACGTTCACGCCATAAAACATAACTTCTAAATTTCAATTGCCCTTTCATTAATTCCTTGACTTCTGACTCTGAAAGTCCAAATTGAAATGTAATAGCGTCAAAAGGAGTTCTATCTTCCCAAGCCATTTCAATTATTCTATCAATTTGTAAGTCTGTAAGACTATGTTTTGCTGATTGCTGAATCATTTTTGTTGAAAAAATTTAAAAATCTTAAGCAAATTTATAAATAAAAAAGATTCAATTATCTTAATTTTTAAATTTTAAAATAGAAAATACTTTAACAATTCTACTTTTATATTTTTCGTATTTTAGGCATTCCAAAAAAAATATGATATGAAAAAGACCACACTTTTAATTTTAATTCTCCTTTTCACAACGATCTCTTACGGACAAAAAAAGAAAGGAAAGGGCAAAGCTCCAGCAAAAACAACTTCAACAGCTTTGGCGAAAGCCGATAATCTTACGGCAGAAATTGTAAAAGGAAATTTCTATTTATTCGTAAATAATAAAGCCAAAAAAGATACCATCGGAATTAAAACCGTCGATGCAAACAGTTCTCCAAAAGATTGTTCCATAAAACCATTCACAGCAAAAGGAACGCCACTTTATCTTTTAACTTGGACGGAAGAAATGACAACTAAAACCGATCTGAAAACAGAAATTAAGTCCACATTATTTTCAGAAGTTTATGATGTTTCGACCAAGACAAAGCTTTTTTCAAACCAGCAAGCCACAACAAACATTACTGAAAAAGTTTTCTTAGACCGATTAAAAAATGCCTCTGAAACACAAGAAAAGGTGAGGAGAGAAGGCTTCGAATTCATCTTGACTCCAGACGGAGATATTCAGCAGAAGAATAAAACACAGCAGAATACTTTTGCATTTAATGCAACTGATAAAAAATATGTAGAAGGAAAAACTACAAGTTTAGCTACTTCAACGGCAAAAGCGCCAGTAAAGAAAAAGAAATAAGTATAAAAAAACCGAGCTAGTTGCTCGGTTTTTTATCTAAATATACTTCCAATAGAATAGAAAATTCTTCCAAAGAAGGTTTTTCGAACAATAACAACATCGCCAAGATAATAACCATTCATTTCCACGTTCATAAAAATGGTAGTACTATTTTTAGAATGGATAACTTGCGACTGTGTTTCATAGCCTATGAAATAGAATTCTAAAATATCACCTTTATCTACCGTAATTGAAAATTTTCCTTCTAAATCAGTTGTGGTATCAATATCACTTCCTTTTATTTTTACCCATGCACCAGGAAGTGGCAGTTTAGCTTCATCATAAACAAAGCCCGAAACATTTATTTTAGAATCAGGAAAATTATTTTTTTTAATGCTTTCAGAATCATTTTTCTTTTCTGTCAGTTCGGTCTTTACTTCTTGTGAAAAGACTACCTGATTTCCTAAACTTAAAAAACCCAAAATTCCAGAAACACCAGTAATCCAAAATGTACTTTTTACCTTTGGAACGACAATATCTCTTTCCAGTTGCGTCTTTAAAAATCTTCCGCAAATATTTTCTTCCAAATTAAATTTTCTAAGAATTTCTCTATCAGAAGATTTAGTAAAATCAAATACCTGCTTTTGGCACGAATCGCAAAACCTACCTTTTTCCAAAGTCGTCATTTTCTGCCAATTTTCATGGCAAGGTTTTGGGATTGATATGCTGATTTTTCTATTCATAAAAATTTACTCAGAAACCTTAATCTCAAACATCTTATTCCATTTTTTGCCAGTCACAAAAAGTGTCTTGGTTTTGGGATTATAAGCCAATCCGTTTAAAACGTCATTTCCAGGATCATGGCCAACCATGTTAATCTTAGATTTCAATTCTCTTAAATCTAAAATTCCTTCCACAGCGCCAGTTTTTGGATTAATCACAGCAACGGCATCTTTTTGGTACACATTTCCATAGATTTTTCCTTCCACCCATTCTAATTCATTAACCGATTTGATTTTATTTGACTCAGAATATACATTTACATAATCTGTTTCTTTCAAAGTTTCCGGATCTAGAATCCATATTTTCTCTGTTCCGTCAGATTGGTACAGCTGTTTTCCATCGTTGCACAATCCCCAGCCTTGAATCTTTTTGGCATATTCAAAAGTCCTGATTTGCTTTAAATTGTCAGCATTATAGATAAATCCGGTCAATTCCTGCCAAGTCAGCTGATACACTTTATTGTTTAAAATCGTAATTCCTTCGCCGAAATAATTTCCGTCAAGATCCACAGATTGATAGATTTTTCCAGTCTTATAATCTGTTTTCATCAGTTTTGAAGCGCCTTTTTGTCCGGTTCCTTCAAAAAGAGTATCCCTGTAAAATTCCAAACCCTGCGTATAAGAAGTCTCATCATGCGGATAAGTATTTACAATCGTATACTTCAAAAGCTTCGGTTTTACATTAGAAACTACTTCAATTCTGTCAGTAACTTCCACATTTTTTCCTTCAAAATAAATCAGTGCTTTTACATTCTGGTAGCCTAATTTTGTTTCCGCCAAGGCAAAATCCAGCTTTGCATTTCCCTTTACCGCTCCGGCTCTTTTTTCGTTTAAATAATAAATTATAGAGTCGATTGCTTTGTTTTTATCGTTTTTTAAAAACAGTGAAACTGATTCTGTAGGCTGATAATTGGCTTTTAACACCGAAGAATCGATGCTAAATAAATTTTTTTTCTCGTCTTCGCTCTCGCCGCAAGAAATTAAAATGCTTCCTAATAAAATGAAAGCTAATAACTTATGATTTTTCATTATTCTAAAATTGATTATGACAATATACAACGTTATTTTATATCTGCCAATGCGCTTGCAAAAATATAAAAAGATTGTATATTTGCACCGGCAAGTCCTACACGACCAGCTCCTGCAGACTCCCCCAGGGTGGGAACGCAGCAAGGGTAAGCGGTTGTAGCGGTGCGATGTAGGTCGCTTGCCATTTTTTTCTAATCTTCCTTCACGGAGGATTTTTTTTTGCCTTTATCTGAAGCCAAACAACAGGAATTCTTTAAACAAAATTCCCGCTGGTGCCACTCGCTTTGCGCCAGCTTTTAAGGCTGGCACAAGAGCTTAAACAAAGGCACTCCCGAAACTTCGGGAGAGCTAATTAAATACTTCAGGCCTTCTTTTTACTTCTGGACCAAGATTGCCGACAACCGTTATCGAATAGCAAATTTTAAGTCATTACGGGGAAAGAAGTAATCACATAATCAATTTTCACAAACCACAACTCTCCCAAAATTTAATTAAAATTCTTTTCTCCAAAATCGGAATAACTTAACTTTAAAGTATTGCAACACAAAAAGAATCAATTATGAAAAAGTTATTTTATCTATCCGTTTTCGCTTTAGGAATCAGCACGCCAAATTTTGCCAGAGAAACAACAGCGGTTAAAGGGCAAAAAGAAATCCTAGACCAAGAAAAAGAATATAAAAAAATTACGCCAGACCAAGTCAGCAAAGAAGCTTTGGCAAACATCAAGACAAATTATGGCGATTATCAAGTCAGTGAAGCTTCAGTTTCCGCCGACGGAGAATACAAATTAGTGCTCAAAAAAGACAACGGAATACTGACCGCAATCTTTACTCCAACAGGAGAATTGGTAAAAATACTATAACAAAAAAGGCGACCTTAACAGTCGCCTTTTGTTTTCTTGCAATAATCGCAAACCTTGCTAAGCATACATTCTTCATGTTTCGGATTCGTAGGCCGGCAAATATCTCTTCCTAAAAAAGAAATTGCCATCCCGACTTCTGACCACATTGATTGTGGCAAGACTTCCATCATTTCCTTTTCAATTTTATCGGCTTTGTCAGATTTTGCAATTCCCAATCGTGGTGCGACTCGAACAACATGTAAATCGACCATAATTCCTTCGGCTTTGACTTCCGCTTCGCGTATGATTACGTTAGCCGATTTTCTGCCAATTCCTTTCAAAGCAGTCAATTCTTTCATCGTCACGGGAATATTCTTGTCTTCCTTGACAATTCCAGCAATTTCTAAAAGCCATTTCATTTTATTTCCGTGAAAACGGACTTCTTCAACAAACGGCAAAAGCGAATCTTCATCAGCTTTCGCCAAAGCTTTCATATCTGGAAATTCCGCAAATAACTTTGGCGCAATTTTATTGATATGAGCGTCGCTATCTTGTGCAGAAAGCACGACCATGACCAATAATTGATAAAGATTTTGATAATCCAAAGGATGTTTCTCTTCTTTATATTTTGCAATCAACGGTTTTAAAGCTTTCGCCCAGTCTGTGCCTTTATTGAATAAATCCATAACAATTGATTTTACTCTTTAAAATCTACAGAAAGCGAATTCACGCAATAACGCTGGCCTGTTTTCGTCGGACCGTCGTCAAAAACGTGTCCCAAATGGCTGCCACAGTTCGCGCATAAAATTTCAGTACGAAGCATTCCGTGCGAACTGTCCTTAATATATTCCACTTTTCCTGGAATCGATTCGTCAAACGAAGGCCAGCCACAATGCGCGTCAAATTTTGAATCGCTGTTAAATAACGGTTCGCCACAGGCGCCACAACAGTAAGTTCCTTTATCAAAAGTCAAATTGTATTTACCAGAATGTGGAAATTCTGTCCCTTTTTGTCTTAAAATTTTATAGCGTTCCAACCCCAATTCGGCTTTCCACTCTTCTTCGGTTTTATTTACTGGATATTTCATAGTTATGATTTTTTAGCTGGAACAAATTTAATCGAAACAGAATTAGTACAGAATCTTTTTCCGGTAGTTTCTGCCGGACCATCGTCAAAAACGTGGCCCAAATGCCCGCCACATTTTGCACACATAACTTCTGTTCGCGTCATTCCAAAAGTATTATCTTCCTTGTAAATTACAGAACCTTTAATTGCTTGGTCGAATGATGGCCAACCGCAGTCAGAATGAAATTTCATGTTCGAATGAAAAATTACATTGTTGCAAGCCGCACAGACATAATCTCCTTTTTCAAAATGATTGTAATATTCGCCTGTAAAAGCTCTTTCCGTACCTTTATTGCGAAGCACTTCATATTGCTCTGGCGTTAATTCTTTCTTCCATTCAGCATCTGTTTTTTTAATTTTTGCTGTGGTTTGCTTTCTCGAAACTTCTTTCTTTTCTTGGCTTTGGCAAGAAGTGAAAGTGAAAAAGGCAACCAAAATTACAATGATATTTTTCATAGTTTTAATTTAAAAATGCAACAATTTTTTTGATGACTTTAGCATCGCCTAAGATTTTTCGGTGTCCCAATCCGTTTGTAATGAATAACTCACCATTTTCAAGATTTTCATGAATGTTGTGCGCCGCTTTTACCGGAACATCAGCATCGTCATTATCGTGAATTACCAAAACAGGAATCGTGACTTCCCTTGCAGCTATATACGCAGAATAACTCTCCATAGTTTCACCGATTTTCTTCTCAAAACTCGCTTTCATCTTCTTGCTTATGGCAATATTCATGCCTAATTTTTCGACAAAATCATCCATAATATCTTCCACAATATCACCGCTTCCCACGATTACCGATTTCTTGACTTTCAAGCCTCTTTTGATGGAATTCATAATCGTCATGCCTCCCAAAGAATGCCCGATTGCAAATTCAAAAGGTCCAAATTTCGCCTGCATTTCTAAAATCGCTGCAATAAATTCGGTCATATTGCTTGTTTTTCCATAAGCTTTTCCATGACCCGGAGCGTCAAAACTAATCGTCGAATAACCCAACTTCAGCATTTCGTCCGCAATTTTCACCAGTTGCGTTCCTCGGCCAGACCAGCCGTGAACCAAAAGCACTTTTTTATCGCCTTGTCCATAATTATAAACCACGATTTCTTTTCCGCTTTTTAAAACAAGGCTTTCCTGAACAGAATTTTTGTCCATTTCAATTTCACGCTTCGGAATCTTATATTTCATCGGACTCGTGAACAATTTCGAAGCAAATTTCATTGCCAATTTCGACGAAGTTAATTCCAATAATTTAGCGGTAATCAAAATTGGCTTTGGAATCTTAAAAGATTGCTGATGCTTCGTGCTTTTTTCTGACATATCACTAAATTTTTCCGCAAGTTATTACTTATGCTAAATTTTATTAAATTTAAGAATCATAAATTAAACATAAAAATCTGATTTTTGAAAAGAGGTTTGGGAGAAAAATGATCTCTGAATTTTGTGTTCCCTCGAATGTGCTCTGAATAACAAAGCAGATTACTTAAAATGAGATCAAATTAATAAACGTAAAGCATGTTGTCATCCCGAGCGCATTCGAGGGAACGCAAACAAAACACAATTAAAATAAATCTAAAAAACTATAAGCCAATGAAATTCTATTACGTCTATATAATAAGATGCAACGACAATCTTTATATACAGGAATTACAAGCGATCTAGAAAGAAGAATTATGGAGCATAATGAAGGAAAATATCCTGATGCTTATACTTTTAAAAAACGACCAGTAACATTGATTTTCTATCAAGATTTTACAGAACCAAATCAGGCGATTTACTTTGAGAAAAAATTAAAGAAATGGTCAAAAGCAAAAAAAGAAGCATTAATTAAAGGTGATTTCGATTTATTGCAGACTTTGTCAGAATGCAGAAATGCTACAAATTCTGAATATAAAAAGGAGTGACGATGCGTTCCCTCGACTGCGCTCGGGATGACAAAGTTGATTGTCTATAAAATAAAAAAGCATCATTAAACACAAAATATAAACATTAAGTATTTTGTCATCCCGAGCGCAGTCGAGGGAACGTATATAAACTAAAATTCATGAACCCAATATTCTTCAAAAACCAGTCAGAACTCCGAAAATGGTTCCAGAAAAATCATCTTTCAGAACAAGAACTAATTTTAGGCTATTATAAAAAAGGAAGTGGAAAAGAAACCGTATCTTGGTCTGAATCAGTTGACCAAGCCTTGTGTTTTGGCTGGATTGACAGCGTTAGAAAATCAATTGACGAAGCAAGCTACCAGATAAGATTCACGCCAAGAAAGCCAAACAGCATCTGGAGCAACGTCAATATTAAAAAAATAAATGAACTGACTGACAAAGGATTAATGCTTCCAGCAGGAATAGAAGCTTTCAATAATAGAAAAGAACACAAGTCGGGAGTTTATGCTTTTGAAAATGAAGAACAAAAACTAGACAAAAATTTTGATAAACAATTTAAAGCCAACAAAAAAGCTTGGGAATTCTTTAATCAGCAACCGGCTGGCTATAAAAAATTAGCCTTGCATTACGTCATGTCGGCTAAATTAGAAGCCACAAGAAACAAGCGCTTTCATGATCTGATAGCTGACAGCGAAGCAGGTTTGCGATTGAGACAATTAAGCTGGACAAAAAAATAACTATGAAAACAATTCCATATTCGCTCTTTACCGATTTTGATATCAATCTTTTCAAAGCAGGAAAACATTTCCGTCTTTATGAAAAATTAGGCGCACATTTGGCGGAAGTCGACGGCCAAAAAGGTACCTGTTTTGCAGTTTGGGCGCCGTCAGCAAAAGCAGTTTCCGTGGTCGGAGATTTTAATTATTGGACCGAAGGCGAGCACGATTTGAATGTGCGCTGGGATGGTTCTGGAATCTGGGAAGGCTTTATTCCCGGAATTGAAAAGGGAAGCAAATACAAATATAAAATCCATTCTCATAATAGCGATATTAAAACTGAAAAGGCAGATCCGTTTGCATTTTATTGTGAAACCCCGCCAAATACGGCTTCCGTAGTTTGGGATTTGCAGCACAATTGGCAGGATGAAAACTGGATGAAAAACCGCAAAGATTTCAACGGATTGGACAAGCCTTATTCCGTTTACGAAGTGCATTTGGGTTCGTGGCGAAAAAAAATAGAGGAAAATCGTTCGCTGACTTATGCAGAATTGGCTGAAGAATTGGTGAATTATGTAAAAGAAACTGGTTTTACCCACGTAGAATTGATGCCAATTATGGAATATCCTTATGAACCTTCTTGGGGTTATCAGCTCGTGGGATATTTTGCGCCGACGTCGCGTTTTGGGAAACCTGAAGATTTTATGGCTTTGGTCGACGCTTTTCACCAGGCGGGAATCGGAGTGATTTTGGACTGGGTTCCATCACATTTTCCTAGCGATGAACACGGTTTGGGCTTTTTTGACGGTACGCATTTGTACGAACATCCAGACATCCGAAAAGGCTATCACCCTGATTGGAAAAGCTTGATTTTTAATTACGGAAGAAATGAAGTCCGTTCTTTTTTGATTTCAAATGCAGTTTTCTGGTTGCAAAATTATCATATCGACGGACTTCGGGTTGACGCTGTCGCTTCAATGCTTTATCTGGATTATTCGCGGAAAGAAGGCGAGTGGGAGCCGAATATTTTTGGAGGAAGAGAAAATCTAGATACGATAAGTTTTTTGAAAGAATTAAATACAGAAGTCTACGGAAGTTTCGAAGGAATTCAGACAATCGCAGAAGAAAGCACGTCGTTTCCAATGGTTTCTCGTCCTGTGTTTTCAGGAGGTTTGGGCTTTGGGATGAAATGGATGATGGGCTGGATGAATGATACTTTGGACTATTTTAAAAAAGAACCGATTTACAGAAAACACCATCAAAATGACCTTACTTTCAGCTTGAATTATGCTTTTTCAGAAAACTTTATGTTGCCATTGTCGCATGACGAAGTGGTGTATGGAAAACAGTCGATTTTAAATAGAATGCCTGGCGATGAATGGCAGAAATTTGCAAATCTGCGCTTGCTTTACGGCTTCATGTTCACGCATCCGGGAACCAAATTGCTTTTTATGGGCGATGAATTTGGCCAAAGCGCCGAATGGAATTTCCAGCAAAGCCTCGATTGGCATTTATTGCAATATGATTTCCACAAGGGAATAAAAAACTTGATTACCGACTTAAATTCCTTGTATAAAAACCAGCCCGCATTGTATGAAAAGCAATTTTCAGGCGAAGGATTTGAATGGATAAATTACAGCGACCATGAAAATTCTGTGATTTCTTTTATCCGCAAGGGAAATAATCCAAATCAAAATCTAATCGTAGTCTGCAATCTGTCGCCGGTTTACAGAGAAAATTACCGCATCGGAATTCCGTCTTCAGGGAAATTAGAAACCGTTTTCAACAGCGATGATTCGAAATATGGAGGAAGCGGATTGGAACAGAATAATTTGCAAATTGATGAAATTCCTTGGGATGGAAAAGGTTATTCTAGCGTTTTAAATTTAGCCGGATTAGAAGTTTTGGTTTTTAGAATTAAATAAAATTGCAACGAAATCAAAAATTTTAAATTTCTTTAAAAATTCTTGAATCCGTGGCAGAACGAAGTTATCAACAATAACGTTTGCGTGAAAATATTGCAAATTAATTGCTAAAACGTTAACAACTTTGTAAGTTTGGTACAATCCATACAACGAGAAAATATGATTACAAATACAGAACTTGAATATAAAGGAGATTTATATCCTTCGAAAATAATAAATTTTACAAAAGAAGGCGACAGCGTTTGCTTTTATTCTGAAAACAACGTGATTTTAAAGCTTACGGTTTTCCGCGACAGCTTGATTCGCTTTAGATTTACTACAAAAGGCTACTTTAATAATGACTTTTCTTATGCGATTGACGAGAATCATTCGCGCGGTTTCAACAAGTTTGAAGTCGTGGAAGAATCAGATTATTATAACGTAATTACGAATAAAATCGAATGCCACGTTCACAAAGCTGATTTGCGCCACTCGATTTTTGATTTGGAAGGAAATGCGATTCTAGAAGATGAATTGGGTTTTCACTGGGAAGAAATCTATGAATATGGAGGCAATGTTGTAAAAATGAGCAAGATTTCTAAAGACGGCGAAAGTTTTTACGGTCTTGGAGACAAGCCAACGCATTTGAATTTGAAGGGAAAACGCCTTGAAAACTGGGCAACCGACCAATATGCTTTTGCAAAAGACCAAGATCCGTTGTATAAATCGGTGCCTTTTTATATTGGCTTGAGAGATAAAAAGGCTTACGGAGTTTTCTTTGACAACACCTTTAGAAGCTTTTTTGATTTTTCCCAGGAAAGAAAAAACGTAACTAGTTTTTGGGCTGACGGAGGCGAGATGAATTACTATTTTTTCTACGGTCCGAATATGCAGGATGTCGTTACGGCTTACACCGATTTGACTGGAAAACCTGAGTTGCCACCGCTTTGGGCTTTGGGTTACCACCAATGCAAATGGAGCTATTATCCAGAAAGCAAGGTTAGGGAAGTGGCAAGCAAATTTAGAGAATTGCAGATTCCGTGTGACGGAATTTATTTGGATATTGATTACATGGAAGGTTTTCGCTGTTTTACTTGGAACAAAGAATATTTTCCTGATCCGAAGAAAATGGTGGCTGATTTGGCAGAAGACGGGTTCAAAACGATTGTAATCATTGATCCGGGTATCAAAATCGATAAAGAATATTCGGTTTACCAAGAAGGAATTGAAAATGATTATTTCTGCAAAAGAGCTGACGGACCTTATATGAAAGGAAAAGTTTGGCCTGGCGAATGTAATTTTCCAGATTTTACAAATCCTGCCGTAAGAGAATGGTGGGCTGGATTATTCAAGGAATTGATCGGCGATATCGGTGTAAAAGGTGTTTGGAATGACATGAACGAACCTGCTGTTATGGAAGTTCCGACGAAGACTTTTCCACTAGATGTTCGCCATGATTATGACGGAAATCCTTGCAGCCACAGAAAAGCACATAATATTTATGGAACACAGATGGCGCGCGCGACTTATGAAGGCGTGAAGCGTTTTTCTTATCCTAAAAGACCTTTTATTATTACGAGATCGGCATATTCTGGCGCGCAACGCTACACTTCTTCTTGGACTGGCGATAACGTAGCAAGTTGGGAACATTTGTGGGTAGCCAATATTCAAATGCAAAGAATGTCTTTGTCAGGAATGGGCTTTACAGGATCTGATATTGGAGGTTTTGCCGAACAGCCGACTGGCGAATTGTATGCAAGATGGATTCAATTGGGCGTCTTTCATCCATTTTGCAGAACGCATTCTTCAGGACATCACGGCGAGCAGGAACCTTGGGCTTTTGACGAAGAAGTGGTGAATATCACTAGAAAATTCGTCAATTTGAGATACCAATTGCTTCCTTATTTGTACACGATGTTCTGGCAATATATCGACGAAGGAATTCCGATGCTGAAACCTTTGGTATATTATGATCAAGAAGATTCGCAGACGCATTATAGAACAGACGAATTTATTTTTGGAAACCAGATTTTGGTCTGCCCAATTTTAGAGCCTAATTCAAAAGGCCGAAGAATGTATCTTCCGAGAGGAAATTGGTACAATTACTGGACAAATGAATTAGTATCTGGAGGAAAAGAAATTTGGGTGGACACGGCTTATGATGAGATTCCTGTTTTTGTGAAAGAAGGAGCAATTATTCCGAAATATCCGGTACAGCAATACGTAGGAGAATTAGAATTTGACGAGCTTACTTTAGATGTTTACTATAAAAATGGAAAGGAAACTTCTGTAGTTTATGAAGATGCGCAAGATGGTTATGATTATACAAAAGGCCGTTTCAGCCTTCGTACTTTTAAAATGACAGGAAAAGAGAAGGAATTGATTTTGACGCAGCACAAAGAAGGAAAATTCATTACACCATACACGAAATTTAAAATCAATATTTTGGCGCTTCCTTTTAAGATTGAAAGCATACAAATTGACAATGAAGATGTTGCAATTGAAGATTTGCATTTAGATATTGATAATAATTTAACAATAAATAAGGATTTTACTGAAATACATATCAAAGGAAATTAGTAAATTTGAGTAAGAACGAATTTAAACGCAAAGTTCGCTAAGTTCTTCGCAAAGGAAAATTAAGCTTTGCTGACTTTGCGAATCCTTTAAAACTTTGCGTTTGAAAAAAATACGTTTAAAAACAAAAACAAAATTATGAAAAAGAGACATTTACTGATTCCGATAATCGCTTTCGGGATTATATATTCTTGCGCAACGAATCCTTTTACAGGAAAAAGTACTTTGGCATTGGTTCCAGATTCTCAGATTTTGCCGTCCGCTTTCCAACAATACAGCGCATTTTTGAAAGAAAATAAAGTCATTACTGGAACTGCAGACGCTCAACGCGTAACAAATGTGGGAACAAAAATTAAAAATGCTGCAGAAAAATACCTGAATGCCAATGGCTATCAAGGTTATTTGAAAGATTACCAATGGGAATATAAATTGGTTGACAGCAAAGAAGTAAATGCTTGGTGCATGCCAGGAGGGAAAATCGTTTTTTATACAGGAATTCTTCCAATCACAAAAGATGATGCAGGAATGGCTGTCGTAATGGGACACGAAGTTGCGCACGCCTTGCTAAATCACGGCCAGCAACGAATGAGTGCTGATGTTTTGACACAACTTGGCGCAGCCGGAGTGGGTGTGGCAACAGGCGGAAAAAGTGAGACGACACAGCAAATTGCAATGCAAGCTTATGGTGTCGGCGCACAATACGGCGTTGCTTTGCCGTTTAGCAGAAGCCATGAAAGCGAAGCTGACAAAGTAGGTTTGACTTTAATGGCGATTGCAGGTTATGATCCTTCAGTTTCGGTGGCTTTCTGGGAAAGAATGGCAGCACAGTCGGGAGGAAGCGCACCGCCAGAATTCATGAGTACGCACCCTGCAAATTCCACAAGAATTGCGAACCTAAAAGCTTTGATTCCGCAAGCCAAAGCTGACGCCGCAAAATTTGGTGTTACATTTAAATAAAAGATAATCTTGTGATTCGATAAAAAATAATACCTTCGAAGCTGTTCTAACGAGCAGCTTTTTTTATTTAAAAAATTAAATTTATGCAAACAGCTTTACCAAAAGGAAGTAAAAAATTAATGAACGCCTGGGCCTTTTATGATTGGGCAAATTCGGTCTATCCACTGGTTATTTCTTCAGCTATTTTTCCTTTGTATTTTGGATTTCTTTTTCCTAAGGAAGGTCAAGCTCTTCATTTTTTGGGGTATGATTTTAAGGCGACAGCTTTGATTAGTTTCGTCACTGCTTTTGCATTTTTAGTAGTTGCTATTATTTCACCAATATTATCTGGAATCGCTGATTTTGCTGGAAATAAAAAACGTTTTTTACAGTTTTTTTGCTATTTGGGCGCTCTTTCCTGCATTGGAATGTATTGGTTTACCGTAGAAAATATTTACTTCGGAATTGCCTGTTTTTTCTTTGGATTAATTGGTTTTTGGGGGAGTTTGGTTTTTTATAATTCTTATTTGCCAGACATTGCTTTCAGCGAACAGCAAGACGGTTTGAGCGCGCGTGGCTATTCTATGGGATATTTTGGAAGTGTAATTTTGCTTTTGCTTTGCTTGTACTTGATTTTGAGCAAGGAAGGAGCAGAAGCACTTGAAATGATGAAAATATCATTTGCCATGACAGGAATTTGGTGGATTTTATTCAGCCAATATGCTTTTTATTATCTTCCGAAAGGAAATAAAAACGGAGCTAAAATAACAAGAGACGTACTTTTCAGCGGTTTTAGAGAGCTGAAAAAAGTAAAGAATGAATTAGTTAAACATTTGAGCCTGGCGAGATATCTGACGGCATTTTTTGTATATAGTATGGCAGTCCAAACAGTTATGCTTGTGGCAACTTACTTTGGAGAACAAGAAATTAATTGGAAAAATCCTGAGGACAAAACGCAAGGGCTGATTGTGAGTATTTTGGCAATTCAACTGGTGGCGATTCTTGGTGCAATAATTACGGCAAGAGCGTCTAAAAAATTTGGAAATATTAAAACTTTGATAGTCGTCAATGCTATTTGGGCGGTAATTTGTACTGGTGCTTATTTTGTCACAGAACCAATTC
>Ga0247817_10000100_pt1 | contig 70770 bp, 61 predicted proteins | sample UWRJL212509R1_FD_178010 | JGI IMG/M metagenome (GOLD analysis project Ga0247817, IMG submission 178010) | Plant litter microbial communities from Arlington Agricultural Research Station in Wisconsin, United States - UWRJ-L212-509R-1 | ecosystem: Environmental > Terrestrial > Plant litter >... | reverse complement strand
AGATCCCTGCCTTTGCTTTACCCTTTGTTGCAGCCAGCAGATCCTGATAGCGGTTAAAAAACTGATCGTACCGAAGGCTTGCATTCAGGCTTAAATCGCTCCTTAAGGTAATCGTTTCACTCACATAGGCTCCCAGATTGGTTTCATTAATATTGCCAAGCATCAGCCTTTTGGTTATTTCAGACCGGTTTACCGTTCTTGAAAGTTCTGTGCTATCGGTCAGGTCCTGCCGGTATGTTATACCAAAGCTCGTCTCAGCCGGCATACCGGCCAGATACCCTGATTTCGTATACGTTCCGTTGTAGCCAATGATGTTACGGTTTTCTTTTTGCCGGATCTGATCCCCGTTGATAGAATCAACTAAAAAGAACGTGAAATTCGAATACAGCGCAAAGTCATAATGCGAATAATAAACCTGATTTTTGATTAATCCCCCATGACTTAATTCGGTAGTCAGTTTCAGGCTCAGATTAGTCCTGGAAGTTTCACCGCCTTCTTTGTCATCGATAGCGCCAAAGTGAGATATTAACCCAGCCGCTACGGCGCGGTCGGGTATCTGTCCGGAATGGTTCCATCTGGAATAAAAGTGCGATACGGACGCATTTAAATAGGTATTGTTACTAATTTTTTTATTGTATTTGGCGATACCATTGATCCGTTTGAAATGCTGTGGAGAATCAAAATAACTGTTGCTGAAACTATATTCCCCGGCCACATAGGCAGATTCTCCCTGCTGTTTTCTCGCATCGGATAATAAGTTAAAAGCTGCCATCCCCCGGTAGGTATCAAACTGCCCGGCTTCCACTTTGAGAAAACTTCTGTCGAGCACATCCCTGGTCTGAAAATCGACCCAGCCGGCTGTGGCGAAATTCCCCTTTTCAGCGGTGTATGGTCCCTTTTTAAAATTCACATTTTCAATTAGTTCCGGTATGATAAAATGAAGATCTGCATAACCCTGGCCATGTGCATGCGATACCATGTTAACGGGCATTCCATCCGCACTGATACTAATATCGGTACCATGATCAATATCAAAACCCCGTAGGAAAATTTGTTCTGCTTTTCCTCCGCCTGCATGCTGGCCTATAAACAGTCCGGGGACCATTCTAAGTACTTCCTGGGAATTGTTTATCGGGCGAAGTTTGATATCAATTGAGCTGATCAGCTGTTGGCTGTGTGCATTAGTTGCCTGAACTTTTAGTTCAGAAAGTTCAATGGCGCCCACATTAAGGAAGAAATCCAGGTTTGTGGTTTCTGCATCTGAAATTTTAAAATCTTTGCTTACACTTTCAAAACCCAAAGAAAACACGCTTGCCTGATAGTTTCCTGCACCTATTGCTTTAATCTTATATTCTCCCAACTCGTTGGATACCGCTGAGAATTTTGTTCCGAGAACTGTAATGGTAGCCGAATTAAGAGGTTTTTTAGTCACAGCATCATACACGTGCCCTTGTAGCGTCCCCTGGTGCGCCAGGACAGCATGGCTTAAAAAGAAGAGAAGTAAAAGAGGTATCCTCGTACTCAAAGTCATAGTATTGACATGGTTATTAATATACAAGTTTAATGAATGATTTAAAGCGCTTAGGGAAATAGTGACTAATAAGCTGAATGTTGTGGCGAATATTTAAGCCAGTCTTCTTTAGGATAGGGCTGGACTGTCCATTAGTGCAGCTATTACATCAGCTTTCGAATCAGGTGCTATGACTTTCAATTCGCAATTTGAATATATTAATGAGATCGCACTGGTTAATTACGATTTTAACTCATCAAACATGCGGCATAAGACATTGTTTTGATCGCTGAACACGATGGAGTTCTGCCCTGAGTTTCAAAATCCCAACGTTTCTCTCCAGTGCTTGACTCAACTACGCTTTAAGGGAATAGAAGAAAGAGAATCAATTAAATCCCAAATAATCATTTTGAATTTTTTGACATGCAGCATAAGTAAAAACACTAGGGCCAGCAGATAGATAACCGAGTTAAAAAAGGCCCCAATGGTAATTTTATAGAATATGTTAATCAGCACAATGTTGACCATCACCGGTAAAAGTATCATCGTCCCAAGAAAGGTTGTCCTACGAAAGAGCAGAAGGACTGCCCCCGATTTGAAAAAGGGCAATAATTACTGCCAACGGATTAGAGTAGCCGAAATAATACCAGGTCAGGCTCATGCCATCAAATGAACTTAGTGGCATATCAAGGCGGTAATCGGCAGTTTGGAACTGCGTTTTTAAAATTTTTGCAAATCCATAAGTCGATATGGATAAAGCCAGCCAACCGCGGATAATACCTTGTAACCAGGCATGATGCAGGGCGCTGTTTATGTTGGAAGACCGTTCCCGCCGGTGCCATATCCAGACGTAGATTAGGCTGAAGAGTATGGCCATTACCAATAAGCCAATTAACACATACTCAAAATACCCGCCATATTTTTCAAAAAATGAGGTGGGCATAAACTCCAGTGGAAATAAGAGCAGATTCAGCAAAGCAGTAGCTGCCAGAGCCGATTCACAAAATTTGAATAGACAGGAAGTTCGGCTGTCAGATATACCTTGTATCATAGCTTAATAGTAAATCGATCAGCAAATGATTTAGGTGTGGTTTAATAAAAATCATTTAAGACACCAGGTTTACTTCTTGCTTTAATTCAAAAGTAATAACCATAAGAGTTTCTCCTATTTTTCTCACAATATCCTCGTTTCATGAAACGGATCTACCTGGTGCGCAGCAGATCAGGAACAAAATGGGAGAAGTGATCTCTCCTTGTACAAAACCAAGACCTTTCACTTATGGGCTGTTCCCCTCTTGTTCTGTGTTTTGTTGTTTAACATAAAATTGGTTATTAGTCATTGGGAATTTCCCTAAATGTAATTTCTTTAAACATTAATTCTTAATCGCAAATCTATAATAAACGACCGTTTTTGTGGACGGTAAATATTATGTATTAAGATCTTTATACCTTGTGCAGCCAAGTAAAAGCCTGTAAGAATGTATGGAGACTTGCTACCCAGAATATGAATCACTCTACATCTTCATTCGATATTATCTATTTGTTTCGTTATATGTAATGGTCCTACAGTTCCGCTACACTTAATTAGCTTGGAAAAGTAGGACAAAACCACGTTTTTTTCTGGTGGCCGTATTTATTCATTTTTTTGTCACGCCAATAAGCCTGTTCTCGGATTCTCTCTTTTGTTGGATCATATTCTTTTTCAACCTCATCCCAAAATGGCGCGTTAGCGGAATGTTCACTGGCTACTTCAATCGGTGTTTTTCCATTTAAGCTACTGTGGGGACGGAAGTACGGTGCCGCCCGCGCGGTTATAGTAGAATTGCCATTCAGCAAGCTTATTATTAAGGCTTGGGTCGTTCAGATCAACAGTTCTGTAAAACTCCTGAAGGTCAGTCTGCTGATTCCTCTCTACTTTACCATTCAGATGTGGAGAGCGCGGCTTAATAGGCCTAAATTTGCCGGGTCGCCGATGCGATGCAGTATTCCATCAATCTTTCCTGGAACGCAATTGTAAAGAATTCCTGTCCCCGGTCAGTTTGGATGCGCTGAACGGGATAGTGAAACTCTTCAATCAGCTTGTCCAGAAAGTCAATCGAATTAGCAGCTGAGCGTCGTTTATAAAGATTTAGAACCCTTAGCCGCGTACAGTCATCAATAGCAGTGTATTGATACAATCCAACCTTGATCTTGTAAACGTCTACGGTGCCGGCCGCCCGGTTGAACGCGTTCACCTGGGATCAGCTTTGCATACCGAATAGGCGGATTGTTTTTCCTATATCGACGAATAGGTTTTATAGCGTGTTTTTTTAGTATTCGTGCTACGGTAGAAGTAGATATTTTCAGTTCGTGGTATCTTAACAAGTGGGAGCAAATTCTAAGTTTTCCATAGTTAAACTCATTTCGAATTTTAAGAACAAGTGTCTCTTGCTCATTACTAAACTTTTGACAGCCTAACCGCTTTGGGCGATGTGAACGGTCAACCAGCTTCTCTTCGTCCTGCCGTTTAAGCCGCGCGGCGGACCGCCAGCGCTGTAAAGTAGATCTGGCAATACCACATCTGCGAGCGGTTACTGAGATATTTCCCAATTGCTTGTAAAGCGCTACCCACTTCTGCCGGGCTTCAATCTTTAAATTTTCAATGGCCATAATAAGGTGGCTGGATTAGAAACACCTCATTTTTTCTCGCAACCTCTCCGGATTTGTGAGACAGGATTGCGAGAAAAAATGATCATTAATTTAAAGAATTGATAGGAATTCAAAACATATGAATATAACTTTTTACAGAAATCAAAGGCGGTTGTAAGTGTAGCGAATGTTATGAACCATCACAAATAAATAACTATTAAAGTTTCTAATAAACAAATACGTAGTAATAGGTCTTCAAATACATAGATTTATACAACACAATCATACGTCGTAAGCAGTTTTTTTCGAAAACTCGTAAAATTTACACCATCATTGATTTTGAAAAACTTACTGAAATGAGCCACATCTTCATATCCAAGTTTGTATCCAATTTCTTTCATGTTAATTCCTGGATCTAATGCTAATCTTTTTGCTTCCAGGATAATACGCTGTTGTATATGGTAACTGGCGGAGTAGCCAGTACCCTTTTTAATCACCGAACTAAGGTAGTTAGGCGAAACGAATAGATCAGATGCATAATCATTAACCATTTTCTTTTCAATAAAATTTTGGTCAACCATCAGCATGAACTTTTTAAGTAGTTCCCCATTGGCGCTACTGGTCAACAGCGGTATTGAATAGTCAAACTTTCTTGAAAGATGTATAACTAGCATTTTTAACAGGCTTTGCAGTGCCTCATTTCTGGATTTTAGATAGCTGGAATATTCTCTTATCATATTTAAGACTATTAAATTAATCTCTTCCTGCAAAAGCAAATCTAAATAAATGGCGGGAAATATTGTTCCGCACATTACTTTGGTTGAATGGAACAGTTCAGAGCATTCTCTTCCGGAAAGGCAAAGAAATTCCTGAGAGAATCTGATGCTGTAACCTTCGACTTTATCAAGAGATTCAAACCTAAAATGTTGTCCAGGTGAGAGTAGCACTATAATATCATTACCTATTTGTTGCGTCTGCATATCGATTCTGAATTGTCCGGATCCCTTTTTTATCCAAAATATTTCATAACAATCCTGCGTTAAATATTGTGATCGTTTTGTTAACAGACACATTGACGAATCTTCTAAAGTCCGTATTTCAAATGATAGCACCAGACCCTTTTTTGATGGCGATGGGTTGCTAAATACGGATGTTAATGTAGGTTGTTTCGGGTATTGATTTAAAGGCATCATACAATAGAATAGTTAAAGTTATTATAAGTTTTGATATAGTTTCATTCATTTACAGTCTTCTGGAGACAATCAGGATTTTCCAGATTTGACGAAGTGAAATGATTCTACGACGTAGTTTTTGCATATAACATCATTAATCACTTTATGAATAATATGTACATCTATCCATGACTTATTAACTCATTAATCGTTCCAAAGTTTAAATACCTGTTAGTCAGATAGTTGTAAAATAATTTAAGTTTTTTGAATGGCGAAATACCGCCAATTGATGTTGTTGGCAACCGATTTTGGCGATGAGGGTTTGGATTTTTTAGCCTTGATTTCCTTAAAGCTTGAGGCTTGGAGCATTTGAATCCAACTATACCGAATACGTAAAGACTAAATGTTTTTATGCCTGAATATGCCAGCATTACAGCGATTCGGATGCAATACTCCAATTAGCAACTTACATAGCATGTTCTCGTTTGATCCCCAGGCGCTTAATCTTCGAATTGAGCGTAGTCGGAGGTACGCCGAGTATGTCAGCAGCACCGCCTTCACCCGAAATTCGACCTTTACAGTATTTTAAGATCTTGAAAATATGCTCTTTTTCGTTTTCATCAATTGTGTGCAATAGGATTTGCCCCGGTGTAATTTTATTATTGTGTAGCTTGGGAGAAGGAAGAAAAACCTGTTTGATAGTATTTCCTGAAGCTAATAAGACGCTTCTTTCAATAAGGTGTTCCAGCTCGCGGATGTTTCCCGGCCATGCATACTCGCGAAGATCTTCAATTACTTTTGTACTGAGCGAAGTGATATTATTACCCGTCTTTTTTGAAAATTTATTTATAAAATGTGTTGCTAATAAACCTATGTCATCTTTTCTTTCTCTGAGTGGGGGGAGCATTATTGGGAAAATGTTCAGCCGGTAATAAAGATCACTTCTGAAACGGCCTTCTTCAATTTCCTTTTCCAAATTTCTATTGGTAGCTGCAATAATCCTGACATCAACCTTAATGGTATTTTTGCCTCCTACACGTTCAATTTCTCTTTCTTGTAACGCTCTCAATAGTTTAACCTGTAAATCAAGAGGCATTTCTCCAATCTCATCCAGAAACAATGTACCACCGTTTGCCAGCTCAAATTTGCCTAACCGACGGTCAATTGCTCCCGTAAAACTTCCCCTTTCATGACCAAAAAGTTCACTCTCAATCAGGTTTGCAGGCAGGGCAGCACAGTTTACTTTAACCATTAACTTACCTTTTCTAGGAGAATTGTTATGTACAGCTCTGGCAATCAGTTCTTTTCCGGTACCCGTTTCACCAAGGATCAGCACCGTGCTGTCTGATCCTGCAACCTTTGATACGAGCTTGAAGGTATCTCTTAATGACAAACTCTCACCTATAATTTCCGTGTAGTTATGAATCGTCTGAATTTCCTCAGTAAGATAGGTCTTTTCATCTTCCAATTGTTCCTTGTATTGTTTGATCTGCCTGAGCTGTGAGTCTACTTTTTGATTTGCGAGTATATTCGACAGGATTATGGAAAGTTGTGAACAGATGCTATTAAAGAGCTGCGGCTGTTTGGAGATTGGAAGTAGGCTATCTTGTTGGAAGACCAAAAATCCTATGGGTTCTTCCCTAAACCGTATTACAGCTCCGATCATGTTGTCGATATTATGTTTTGGCAATAATTCGGCGTAAACAGGTGCTGACTCCATATTTACCCAATCTTTGACATCGAATAGCACTGGTCCCTCGCTACTGAGAATTACACCGAAAATATCCTTATGTAATGGGACATAATTTTGTGTTACATGAATAAAATAGGGGTCACTTGAAATAGGGGCATCAGGATCGTATATGATGACCTGATGAGATTTTTTATCTTCGCTTAACATGGAAACAGCAAGAAAGTCCCCAATGGAAAAAAGTGCTTTTAATTGCTTTTTGAGAATTTTTGATATCGTCAGAATATTTCTTTCAGATGCAAGCTCATTGCTGAAATTTAATAATTTTGATTTCTCTATCTCTCTAAGCTCGATATTTTGGTTGGCTAAAATATTAGAGACAGCAACCGATATTTGGTCGCCTAGCCCTTTAATAAGGGCCAGATAATTTCTATCAGAAATTACACTTCGTTCGTAAAATATAAACATCACGCCGAATGCCTTACCATCCTTGGAAAACCTGATGGCAATCGACTGGTTTATACCACTTTCCATATTCATCCTGAAATATTCAGGTAATTCCTGATCCCTTGAAATATCATTAAAATCAAAAGACAAAGGGAGTGCCGACACCAGTATCGTATTGATTACTCCATCATTGGTTGGGATTTTGTCGCTCTTTATAGATTGGTAAACGGGATGATCTTTACTTTTAGAGCCCGGATCTGAAATATAAGCGCGCATAAAACTTCCATCTTCCTCAAGGATACCAATCGCTATATGACTGAATCCTAACGCAACTTTAAGTTTTCGGGTAATGATCGCAAGTAGCTGATTTCTATTTCTGACCGAGGCTAGTTCTGTACTTAATGATAGTAATAATTCCCTTTCGTTTTCTTTTCTTGTGATTTCTTCATTGGCGAGAATGTTGGAGACTGCTATTGATAGTTGAAAAGAAATTCCATTAATAAGGTTAATTTCGTGCTCACTATAACTTGCATTTTTCCAGCCATTAAAGAAAATAACCCCGATATTATTATGGTCAGTACGCAATCTTACCGCCAGTTTCTGCCTTACTCCTTGTTTGTATTCAGCAATAATATAGTCAGGAACCGATTTTTCTTTCACCAAAAGATCCATGTTTAACACTACCACGCTTGGGGAATTAACGATTTTGTCAAAAATCCCGTCCTGACACAGATACTGTTTATCGTTTAAATCTGTATTTTTTCCATTCTCCGATAAAAACAGCTTATAAGTTTCATTATCGATGCCTACCATAATAATTGCCTGGTCAAAGCCAAACCAATTTCTTAGGGTCTTGTCCAGGAGTGGGTGCAGATCCTCACGTTTTCTTATAGAAGTAATGTCAGAATTGATCTGCGAGAGGATTTCGCGTTCATTATTTTTGTTTAAAATTACCTGTGAAGCTTGAATATTATGTGCTGCGATCGATAACTGGTGAGAAAGTCCCTTTATCAACTCTAGCTGATATTGGTTCAAATTCTGATGTTCCAATAAACTAATGGCCCATATCCCAAAGATCCGGGTACCTACTTGCAAACTGACCATAACTATTTTCCGAATGCCACTTTCGTAGTTAATTGTTATATAATCAGGCATGTTACCACGGTAAGAAAGCACGTCAAGGTCAAAAATAATCGGATCTTTTGACAATAGGACCTTATTTAAAACCTGGTCATTAATTGGAAACTTTGCATTTGTAATGGACTTAGATCGAGAATGATATCGGTATTTTGCTTCTGAGTCCTGTAGCATCAAACTCATGGTAACTTCATCGTCATTAATTATGGCTATAGAATGGTGTCCAAAATCAAATAATGTTTTTAATTTATGATGAATAACTGTCAGTAAATCATTTTTTTCTCGCGTTGAAGCCAGGTCAATATTAATAGACTGAATCGTTTCAGTTACTTTTTCTTTTTTTTTGATTTCTTCCAGAGCTTTGATCTTTAGCACCGCAATTGTTACCTGATTGATCACATGATAATAGACACTTAACTGCTGCTGAGAAAAGATACCCTTACCATTAAATAGAAATATCCAGTGCCCTATAACTTCATCGCCCGAATTAATATTGATTAAAATGCCGTCTTTTTTCTCTAAATCCCATTCAACACGTAAATAGGGTGTAATGTCTTTGGTTTCAGATAGTTCTTCAAAATCGTAAGCCCCGGTATTTGTAATGGTAGAAGCAGCTTCAATGACGTAATCGTCCATGGGTAGCTTTTCAACAGATACGGACGGGCAAAATGGATTAGGTTCCGGCATAATTTCCGGATCATAAAAAAAATTATTAATCATGCCTTTATTACAATCTAAAAGGAATATAGCAGATGCTGAAAAACCCAGAAAAGGCCTAATTTTTCCATCAATTAAATAGACTAACTGTTTGCGGCTGTCCACAGTTGTCAGAGCATGACTGAGAGACAACAGGAAATCGTCCCGGTTTGCATTCTGACAAATGGTATGATGAAGTATCAGCTCTAACAATGTAGTTTTGATCTCAGCTAATAATTCTTTAAAATCGGCTGAATCAATTGAAGTGGTTGAAAAAAAGCCTATTGCAATAACAGCTGTCTGATCTGGCTGCGCTGCAACAGGTATCAGAATAAGTTGTTCAAAAGGTAAGCTTATCCGATTAGGGTTTTTGGAACTAATTACTTCCCTGTCAAAAACTTGTAACCTATTGCCAAGGATCTCTGTTTCTACCAGTACTTTAATAAAATCAGCAATTTCGCTTACCGGAAAGTAGTTTTTTGAAGCATCATAACGATGTGTAAAATGACCACCATTGTCTTTGGCAAAGAACAATTGGACAAAATGGGCACCAAAAATTTCAGCAAGTGCTGTCAGGAGCTCAATTAGCCTTTTTTCAGCATTTTTCTTTTCAAAAATAGTGTTAGAATAGTCAGCCATGGGTATTTTTCAGATAATACACGAATTCATGGAAGCCGTGTTAATATTGTTTTGAAAAAGGAAAATGCTGTTGTATAAAATTTGGAATACTTACGTATTCCAGGAGAGTAAAACCTTCTGAGTTCAAATTTGTTGTAGGCTGAATTCAAAGGTGAATCATTTTATCTTGCATCAAAATTACTATCGCGCGCGATCATAAAATGTGAGATATGAAAGCATATGTGGTAATAATCAATGATTAAGAAGAATAATCGAACAAGCTTAACCAGAATATAGTAGCATGTGCAATCACTGTCAGGCCGTTGGGATTAATTCAATCCTATGTGGGAGTAGAACAGAGAAATATAAACACAAGCCAGCTGATAAAATCCAAAGAAAGCGCATCTTGTCTTTCTTCGGATATTTGGCTTGTTCAATGTCAGTTAGAGTGGCTTAACTTTTGTATGAAAGGCATTGGGCATGAACTGTTTCCGCATCTTATCAACATACTCCTGATCCGGCTTATTATTTTTCAACTCGATCAATGTTTCAAGATCCGGCCCTACGACGTAACGCAATTTGTAAGTACCGTCATTAACGGCTGCATATATGCTTTTTGCAACTTCCTCGGGACTGGCTGTAACCTGGTTACCAAAAGCACTGAAAAGCGTATTCATTTCCTTAGAAAAGTCATTGTAATCCGACAAGGAAGCATCATATGCATAAGCTGTCGCTGCCCGTTCGTAAAATTTGGTAGCCACATAACCTGGCTCAATCACTTTTACTTTAATATTTTGGGATTCCAGTTCAAAGGAAAGTGCTTCAGAAAACCCTTCCACCGCAAATTTGGAAGCTGCATATATGGAAACCAAAGGCACAGTTATCCTGCCAACTCCTGATGTGACATTCACGATCATGCCTTGTTTCCGGCTTCTAAAGTGTGGCAGCATTGCCCTGCTTACCTCCATCAGCCCAAAAACATTGACATCGAACTGTTCCCTGACCTTGTCTGCGGACACCGCCTCGAACAGTCCCTGCTGCCCATAACCCGCATTGTTGATGAGTACATCAATTTGTCCGAATTTTTCAATACTCAGGAGTATTGCTGTCTGAATGGATTTTTGATCACTCACGTCAAGTTTTGTTACGAAAATGTTGGAATGATTAGTTAGGTCTGTTTCTTTGTGCGGATCACGCATTGTAGCGATAACATTCCAGCCCTGCTGAGCGAAATACAAAGACGTAGCTTTCCCAAGACCGGAGGAAGCTCCGGTAATAAAAATTACTTTTTTCATTTTAAAAGAGATTTTGTTTAAAGTACTTAATTGATCGTTATTATCTAATAAACAGATGCTTGACGTGTATTCTTATTGGGATATAAATCTTTGTAGGCAAATATTATGTAAGCGATAAAAACAGAGTTTAGCGGCATGACTAGTTAATACTGGAAGGATTAACACCAAAAAACTTTTTGAACGAGTATGAAAAATGGGAGATGGTTTCAAAACCGAGTTCATGGTAAAACTCGGATGGGCGCTTTTTTTTTTCTGATATCAGATAATGTGCTTCTTCTAATCTTTTTTGCTGCAACCAGCGGCTTGGTGATGTATTGAAAATCTTTTCGAAATCTCTTTTGAAAGCAGCCAGACTTCTGCCTGTCAGAAATGCCAGCCTTTTCAAATCAACATTGAACCGGAAATTTTGCAGCATAAAAGCTTCCAGATCAATTTTTCCGGGCTGACTAAAATCGAATAGCACATTTTTTAAATCCGGATTTACCTGCATTAAAAGCATCAAAGCTTCCTGCCTTTTAAGACTGATCAGTTTATCAGGAAGTGATGTAGTAAAATAGGGAATGAGCGAATTATAAAAATTTTCCAACAATATATTCTGTTCCAAAAGCAGCACCGCATCATTTGCGTTGTAAGGTTGCTGGTAGGAAATGTCGTATTGTTTACTATATTCCTTCAAAGTCGCTCTGTCAAAGATCACCGTAATTGAGCGATAATCACTGTTTTCAGTTGGTTTCTTTGTAAATTTTGCCAGAAAGTTCTTCCTGAAAAAGAGCAGACTTCCCGGACCGAAAACCTTTTTTTCGCCTACCTGCAATACCTTTAACTTTCCTGAAATAATATAGCACATACCATGTTCTCCGGTAAACTGTTCCGCTATGATTCGCTTAGTTTCAAAATGGGAATATACGACTCCTGAAATACTGCTGGTTGACATAGGCTCATTGTGCATATATTATTCTGTTATTTTGACAATGCAAAGGTGGACATAAATTACATTGTGTTGTTTTCGTGAAAAGCTCAATTACGTTTCGTGAAAAGCTCATATCAAAAAACATCAAATAAAAACTCCCAGTCGGCGTGATCAGTGTCCGAAAGAGGCAATAATTGTTTTTTGATGTATTGTTAAATATTACTACAATTATGGGTACTTTAAAGGCCGAAGCAGCCAACTAGACATCTGAATTTCTAGATCATTAGGTTCAAACACGTATTAAAGCAATTTCTATCAAAGTATTTTCATTATCTTATGAATGACTGAAATACCTATATAGAATTAACAGAATAGTAAGTAAAATTAATCCATATTTTGACTACAAATATGATCTTCATAATAAAAAACGTCCATTATCGAGTAAGCAAAACCTGAGACTTCAAGAATGTGAACAATTTGCTGCGTGATATTCTGCAACGAAACAACCCTGAGGACTCTTTGGCAATCTCCAAGGTCAATACTCCAGTGTTCAGGACCTGTAAGTTTGTCCAAGCTAATTTCTATCATTTCCTGATCATTCTTAGTTCTAACGGAGGTTTCCATAATAATTATAAACATATCTCTATTAAATTTAGGATTCAAATGGAATTAGTCGCACTAGAACCAATATTAAAGATCAACTTCTCAGTTGAATTAGATTAAGGTAAGAAAGAGGACCTCCTATTTGATATAATCTTCCCCCACAAGCAAGACCACCCAAATCAACAGGTTCAAAACAAAATTGTCTTACGAGATGAGAACAAAGCCTCTTGGAATACACATCATCTCCGGAGATAAAAACAATATGCCTTCCATATGCTTGCTCAGAATGATTTTCAATAATTTTGTAGCAAGAGTGTTAAATGCTTTTACTAGCCTTGCTCCCGGCACAAGTCTTGCAATGAATTCGCTAGAAGTAAGTACACCTAGATCTGCAACTTTTAGATCTGAACTAAAATAAATACCAGGATTTGTAGCGTCTATTAATATACGTCCATTCCAGGAGGGGAGGTTAGTAAGTGCTTGAACCACCTGGCACCAATGAACAGCCAAAATAACAATTTCTGCCTGAGCGGCCTGATGCGTAGTTCCAGCTTTGGCCTCCGAACCCAGGTTAGTAACTAGTGATGCCAGTAAGCTTGGCCCTCTGCTGTTGCTAATAATCACACGGAAACCTGATTTCAACAGTTGTCTGGCGAATACTTTCGCGATACGACCCGCACCAATTATCCCGATGGTTCTCATGAGTCTTGTTTAAAATCAATGAATATTCTTTCATTCAAAATTATACATACATGATCATCAAATAAATGGCTAAACGAATGTTTGACTTGTACAGATAATAAATCTATCTAGCACTTAACCATTATCAAAATAAGACCTTCTATTTTAGTGTATACTTAAATAGTAGCATCATGAATATTTGCCGCTGAAAAGAAATAGAAAAAACAGATTTCTAACTTTGGGAAAATGCTGTTGCGCATCAATTTCAGAAATCCTGGGCACTTTTATTTTGAAGAGGGCATGAATATCTTAATTCATTGCTGTAATACGCACCTTACCATAAACCCATGTAACGGTATTTCAGAATCGAAAATGCTCAGTAACTCTTCGCAGTCATTTTTTTACGAAAGGAATCCGGTGTCATACCTACTTCTTTTTTAAAGAATTTAGCAAAGTATGAATTATCGTTAAAATTAAGCTTGTAGGCAATTTCAGATACATTTTCATCCATATTCACCAGCAGTCGTTTTGCTTCCAGAATGATTCTTCCTCTCACAAGTTCTCCAGCCTGCATGCCCATGTGCTCCTTACATAATGCATTCAGGTAGTTGGGGGATATAAACAGAAGCTCTGCATATTCTCCTGGAAGTCTTAGATCCAGGAAATGGCGTTCAATTAGCAAAAGGAAGTTTCGTAACAGGCCGTTGTTTTGTTTTAGAAAATTAATTGGATCATCTGAAAAATAATCCTGCTCAATCTGAATAAATACTTGAAGTAGAAGTAACCGTACCATCTCAGTACTCATACTCAAACTTGACCGAGACTGGCTCACCATCTTTTCAAAAAGAGCAACGATAGGGCCATTGGTCTGATCTGACAAGTTGATGACGCTTTTTTGTGTATCACCAATCAAAAATGAAAAAGAATTAAGAAAATCAGGTTTTAACAAAAATGAATGAAAAAATTCCTTAGAAAAATTCACGACGTAACCATCCACTTTACCTTCAAAATCCCAGGAATGGACTTGGCCAGGAACCATGAAGTAAATTTGATAAGGTTCTACTTTAAAATGATTAAAATCTATGGTGTGTTTTCCGGCACCTTCTGTGAAAAAAACCAAATGATAAAAGCTGTGTCGATGCGGAGCAGCAAGATGTCTATAATGCTGGCTGAGATACTTGGAAAAACGGCTCACCATAATGTCTTCCTGCCGATCATTAGACAATGCACATATATCAAACCTGGGAATATAATTCCTAATTGTTTTCATCTAGCTTCATTAGATTATTGTGATACAGTTTAGCATTTTTCAATATCCTATAAATCAAAATCCTTACGACATGTATTGCTAAGATCCCGTGGCTATCAGTCAGCAGTGAAATGGATTCATTGTTCTTACTCTACAAAAAACCTAATCAGAATTTTTATTGGCAAGAATCATCATTAAAAGGTGGGACTAACCTCCAATCAAGATTAGCGTAGGTTGAATAGAACTGTCTCACCTTGTGACTTATCCTCTAAGCTAACACTTTATATCGTTACAATAAGGTCAAATGGCGTAATGTCGCTACCAGATGAATTTTAATTTGAAACTAAATAGTTGATTTTCAGTGCGTTGATATTTGGCAGGCTTTTCCTTTACGTGATAAGCCAAAGTAAATATTTTAGAAGTATGTATAAAATAAAAGAAGGAACTATTGAAGATGCCTTTAATATATGGCAGCTTATTGAAAAAACCTGGATGGAAAGCGGAATCGGCAACTTTGAAAACCAGGAATTGCTGCGAAATTTAAAAGAAATATACTCACAAGTAAAAGTGACAACAGAAATAGCGGACAGGATTCAATGTTATTTGGTAATATATGAGCAAAGTGATGCCGTAGCTTTTGCATCTTATTCATTTACCGATCATTCCACGCCGGACTTTAGGATACATAAGATTTACAGTTTAAAGTTTACGCAAGGAAAAGGTTACATTAAAATCTTGATAAGTAGGATCGAGCAAATCGCTATGGGTAAGCATGGAGGTTATTTATTTATACATATTAGTCTCCACAATAGAAAGAAAGAATACCTTGAGGCACTCGGATTTAAGTTATGCAACAGTGAAGAAACCAAAGAGGAAAATTCGAAAAGAATTGAATATGTGATGTACAAAAAGTTAACTACCTAAGATTTTTTTAAAACTGCTCAAAAATATAAAATTTCGAAACTTTTCAAGAAGTTTCATGCTACGTATAAGTATTATCGTTGAATTATAAATCGTCATATATGCGCGGTGAATTGTAATTTTGTTTTTCTTTGAGGAAATCAGAAATGGCGGGCTATTCGGGGTGACTGGTCTGCCTGCTTGATCCCATGTAAATTCTCATACTACAAAAATCGCCTTCCTGAGGAAAGAAGCGGGCTTGTCTTAAATAAGTACCCGAACACCGTAATTTTGATAAACGACAGACGTGTCTATATATTATCTAATTAGCTCAGATTGCTGGAAACCGCCTTTATTGTTTCCACCTTACTGGCCGTTTGTTGATTATAAACCGCATTTAAATTAAGAACGCCAATAATTTGGTTATTTTGTACATTTTTTAAGGCATGAATGTACTTCACCTTTGCATGGTCAATTGGGACAGAACATTAAAAATAATACTATGAAAGATCAAGCCACAAGGTCAGGTAATAAGGCCATTCATGTTGTTACCGGATTATTATTAACAGCAGCAAGTGTATCAAATGTGAACGGACAAGTTAAGGATTATGCCACCGACCCTCACTTAACTCCTGCTGTTCGTACCTTTCTTAAGGCGATACATGATGGACCTGGAATAGAAACACTGTCTAAAGAGGATGCGCGTAAAGTACTGGAAGGTGCACAGGCAAGTGTACAATATGATTATTCTCAGGTCACTGATTCTGAAAAAACGATTAATACAGACGGTCTCACTGTTAAATTGAATATCATGCGGCCAAAAGGCGCTAAAGGTGTACTTCCAGTATTTATTTTTGTGCATGGTGGTGGCTGGATCATTGGAGATTATCCAACACATAAACGCATGATGAGAGATTTGGTAGAGGGTTCAGGAGCAGTGGGCGTGTTTGTTGAATATACACGTACACCAGAGGCATCGTATCCTACTGCCGTAAATGAAGTGTACACGGCAGCGAAATGGGTTTCAGAGCACGGTTCGGAAATCAATGTCGATGGAAAAAGATTGGCAATTATTGGTAATAGTGCGGGTGGAAACATAGCTGCTGTCGTTTCAATCCTGGCTAAGGAACGTAAAGGACCTGAAATCAAAACCGCGATCCTGATGTGGCCTACTGTGGATACCGATTTTACAACGGAATCAATGAAAGCATTTGGTGCTGATCGTTTCTTAACCATACCCTTCATGGTAAAGTTATATGACCTGTATGTTCCTGATCATTCGAAGCGTAGTGATATCCACGTTTCACCGCTATTAGGCACTGTTGAACAACTGAAAGGTTTACCTCCGACTTTGATTCAGGTAGCAGAGAATGATGTTTTACGTGATGAAGGTGAAGCTTATGGCCGTAAATTGGTAGATGCGGGAGTTGAGGCAACCACAGTAAGATACAACGGCGTAATCCATGATTTTGGCTTATTAAATCCTCTTTCAGAAATTCCACAAACCAAAGACCTATTTATCCAGGCATCTGCTCAACTTAAAAAATATCTTAAATAACAAAGGTAACCTGCCACTAAGTGGCAGGTTACCTTTGTTATTTTTTGCCGGCTTGCTCACCAATAATGGAGTGAAAACCTTTTTATAGCGTAGTTATATAACAATCAAAAACTGTTTGACATGAGCAGCACCTTTTTTTTACATGAGCTAAATTAAGGTCAGACTTAAATTCATTGTATATACTGCACCCATCATCATAATTCCTTCTGCAAGGCTTAGCAACCAGCAAGTATTCAAAAGATTAATACAATCTATTTATTAAAACTTACTAAAATGGAAAAACAGTATTATGACATGTCACGCCGCAGTTTTATAGTTTCGGCAGGGCTCATTTCAGCCGAATTAATGTTCGGTAAATCACACCTGTTCGCTCAAAAAGAAAGTCCGGTAACCACTATTATTCGTGAGGCGGGAAAAGCACCAATAATTTCTACTAAACTTAGAGGAAACATTAGTATACTGGAAGGCTCCGGAGGTAATATATTGGTATTTACCGGCTGGGAAGGTAAAATGTTGATCGATGCAGGTATAAGCGTCTCGGAGCAAAAAATACGTAAAGCGCTTGCAGAGATAGACGATTCACCCATTAAGCATTTAATCAATACGCATTGGCATTTTGATCATGCCAGTGGTAATGCATGGTTAAACAAAGCAGGCGCTGTTATTACTGCACATGAAAATACTAAAAAACATCTTTCTTCAGTAGTTAGAGTGGAAGATTGGAATTATACATTTCCTGCTGCTCCAAAAGAAGCTTTACCGAAGATTATATTCCCCAAAAACCATCATTTAGAATTCAACAAGGAGAAAATTATGTTGTCTCACTACGAGCATGCCCATACCGATAGCGATATCTCAGTACACTTTCCCCATGCCGATATTCTCCATGTTGCTGATACCTGGTGGAACGGGTATTATCCTTTCATTGATTATTCGACCGGTGGCGGCATTAAGGGAATGATAGCTGCCGCTGAGAAGAATATGAAAACTGTTGGGGAAAGAACGATTATAATACCAGGACACGGGCCAGTTGGAAATAAGTCACAGTTATCAGAATACCTGGATATGTTGCAGGATGTGACTGATAAAATTTCCAAATTGAAAGCAGCCGGTCAGTCAATGAGTGAAGTCGTTGCCAGCAAACCCACGAAAATTTATGATGCGAAATGGGGTACGTTTGTTATAACCGGCGATGTTTTTACTACATTGGTTTACAAGGGAATATAGTGTTATAAATATTACAACCTTACTTTTTTTGCAAATAACGCACAATAAATTTCACTAATCAAAAATGAAATACGCAATCATATCAATAATTGCTGGTTTAGAAAAAATCGGAAAGGACATCATTCGGTTTGGGATTGTAATTGTTTTTTTATGGATAGGTGAGCTGAAATTTTTCACATACGAAGCAGTTGGTATAGTTCCATTTGTTGCCAATAGCTCGCTGATGTCATTCTTTTATCAATATCCCGATGAATAAGGATCGCATATCAACAAGGAAGGTGAATTTATTACTGAAAAACACAGATGGCATGTTGCTAATAACACCTATGATTTTTCCTATGGTCTTGGAACGGTCCTAGTAATTTTAGCTGTCCTGGTTGGACTGCACAATTTTGTTCCATTAGCCAGTATGGTTTCAAGTATGCTCATTTTTTATCATGACTTTGGGGACACTGTCTTTTCTGGTAACCACACCTGAATGCTGGGTTCCTCATTTAACAGACAGTCAATGGGGATTTCCATATCTTTCTGGGGGGTAGGCTCGTGATTAAAGATCTGGTAATTCTCGGTGGAGCAATCATTACAATGAGTGATTCTGCAAGGCTTTATCTTTCAAAAAACATTAAATAGCAATCATTAGTATGAAAACAGTTAATGTACCAGTGGCCGGATCTTTGTCCCCAGAATCACTCACCTTACTTGAATATTGAATAAACGTTAGGGAAAGGTCCCTAACTTATTTTCTGTCATCGCATATTCTTCGCCAGCGTTGAGTGGCTATCTGCAATTTGAGCAGGATCTTAGCAAGGGGCAATTCAATCCCAGGTATCAGGAGGCCATTGCGCTGGTAGTTTCAGAAGTAAATGCATGCCCTTATTGTGTTGCTGGTCACACTGCCGCGGCAATTTCCCGCGCATTATTCACAATGGAGCAAGACTCTGGCTTTAAGAGCCGGACATTCTGCCTACATAAAACTAGATGTTGTGCTACGGCTTGCACAATCAATTACGCCAAATAGGGGAGAAGCAGATCCCAATTTAGTCGCAGCTTTTTTTGCCGCAGATTACAGCGAGCTAGCACTGATTGAACTCGTAGAGCTTGTAATTTTAAGAATCTTTACCAATTATGTATATGCAATGACCAAAGTCCCATAGATTTTCATCCGGTTCAACCCCTGAAAGTAGTGATTTCGGTGCCGGTGACCACTTGAATACGGAAATCGGGATCATATAAAATCGGACATTGCAATTAATGGTAAATATTTGATTAATAAACAAATATACAAGGATCAAACGCGCTCTCAAAATGGTCATTCTGTCACGGAATTCACTGGTCTCTGTATCCGAATTGCCCAACCTGTCAACGAATACTTTGTTTGCAAAGCTGTCTTAATCGAAATAAGGGCATATGTTGAGTGTCATTGTAATGAATGCATTTCAGGCCTTAATCAGTAACAGAATCTTGAAGGTTCTGCTCAAAATACAATCGGAACTGAGCAAACTATAACGGAGTTCACAGATTTATCTAAAGTCATTAGGGGCAGCACATTTTTTCCAGTATTCGACAATAATTGTTATGGTATTACGGAGCGCATCAAAGCTGGTTTGCTTCACAAAGAATCCCTGTGCAGAGTTGCTGTATGCATCGATAACCGCCTCTTGATTGGCGGCCGTAGAAAAAAACAAATAAGGTATGCATTTAAGGTTTAGTGCCGCATCGGTTTGTAATTTATTTCTAAGCTCAATACCATTGAGTCGGGGCATATTGATATCAGAAAGAATGATGAAAGGAGCGGCACTATCACTATGCAAATATTCTAATGCAGCCAAGCCATCTGGAAAATAAACCCTTTCGTTTGGATAATCAAGCGAGTTGAAAACCTCTTCTAACAGAAACTGGTCATCTTCATCGTCCTCAATAATAATTATTTGGCCATCTTTATTCATCATCTTGCTTCGGGTAGTTATTGTTACTTCTAGGATCATCCGACGATCTGGGCACCGTGACTGTTGGAATCTCTGCTCAGGGTTACGACCGGAAGTTTAGTTGCCAAACTTCTACTTGTCAAAATTTTAACAAATGCTTCCAGGTTGGCTATGTGTTACCTGATTACGATGGTTGATATCAGATCCTGGTACGATATGCGCTAAAATGGTTTGGTGCGCAACCATTTCAACATTCCATATGCACACATCGTTATCTTTTCAGATACTCAAAGGTAAACTAAATGATGAAAAATCCCTCCGTTGGCAAACTGTATGGGTCTGTCAAGTACTTGTTAACCGGCCGCCCGTTGAAAAAAATAAATCGTGTATAAGCTAGTAATTGATATTTTTGCAACTCAGTTAACACTGATGGAGGAGGGTAATAAGTAAAGAGTCCCGATTTTTTGGGGACTCTTTTATTGTGACGTCCCCCCGGCAAACGAGACAGCTTAAAACTAGAGATTTTTGGTGGCAAATACAGATCAAAAACGTAATTTGTTACTATGAAAAAATCGAAATTTACCGAAGTCCAGATCGCTTATGCACTCAGACAATCTGAGGCAGGAACGCGGGTTGAAGACATCTGTCGGCAGATGGGTGTATCACAGGCAACATTTTTTGCCTGGAAAAAGAAGTACGGCGGGCTTGGAGTTACTGAGCTCTGAAAATTACGGCAGTTCGAGGAAGAAAATATACAGCTAAAAAAATTGGTGGCGGAGTGGCCCGCCACCGCGGCTGAGTTTGGACAAGCAGATGCTTCAGGACGTTATTAAAAAAAAAATGTGAAGCCGCCGTATAAGAAGGAAATGGCCAATTGGCTTGTGTCCAATTATTGTGTTTCGATCCAGAGGGCTTGCCGCTGTGTGAAGTTGGTTCGGGCGATGTATTACTACAAGCACCATCGCCGCGACGACACATTACTAACAATGCGAATGAAAGAAATCGCAAATACCAGGGTTAGATACGGATTTCGCAGGATTTTTGTGCTGTTGAAAAGAGAAGGTTTCAGCGACAATCACAAACGAGTATACCGTATCTACAAAGCTTCTGGGCTTAATTTAAGGACAAAAAGGCCACGCAGAAGCCGTAGTGCGGAGCACCGTCTTGAACGTCTGGACACTCAAGCCATTAACAAGGTCTGGAGCATGGATTTTGTTCAGGATGCGCTTTTCAATGGAGAACGATTCCGGGTCTTAACTGTAGTCGATAACTGCAGTAAAATTTGCCACGGTTTGCTGGCTGGAAAATCTTTAAAAGGGATTGATGTTGTTACGGAGTTAAGCCGAATCTGCCTGGTTGAAGGATGTTTTCCACAGCGAATTCAATGCGATAACGGTAGTGAATTTATTTCGAAGGAAATGGACTTATGGGCTTATTCGAATGGCGTAACGCTCGACTTCTCAAGACCAGGAAAACCAACGGACAACCCATATGTTGAATCATTTAATGGAAAGTTCAGGGATGAATGCCTTTCCGTCAACTGGTTCTTATCTTTGGACGACGTCAGAAGAAAAATCGAAGACTTCCGGTGGGAATACAACCATTTCAGACCGCACAGTACGCTTAACGATTTAACTCCAAAAGAATTTGTTAATTTACATCACGAAACACCGGAAACTCTACTTTCAACCGTCTGAAAACCAGGGAGGACCTCACTTTAGTAAGGAAAAATAGCGAAAAGACAAACAAGCATGAATAGCATCATTCTATAATCATTCCAGAGATAATTAATAGAATCAACTTTATTATTCAATACCAGCAGGTGCAATTGAAATTGGTGCGCGATCTTGCTCCTTAAAATATTAAATGTAATGAATTTTACTTGATCAACAGAATAATGATCATCATGGGTGCCCTCTTTCTGGCATCTGGAGCAGAACTGTTGACTTTTATTGGAACGGGCATTTTTATGTCCATTACCTTACTCATCGTAGTAGTGCTGTTTAGTATTATAGGATACTTTTCTTGGATGCGCCTGCCGTCAGATCGTCGATTATTTTGAAACAGCGTATTCAAGCGGGGGCGAAGGCTAGGTTATTGGCAACCCTTGCTTATGATAGGTTTCGTTTCATTTTATTTAAATTGACAAGGATTAATTTCTGGCCTTTTGATATATTTAAAATCTTTGGGAGGGCATTGATTGGCCCAGGGCTCAATGTCATGCTCACCCAATCACTGGGTCTTGCCTTTCATATGCTGAACGGGGTGACATTTGCAACTGCTTATGCCATCTGGTGGAGCAACAGAGGTATTTGGACATGCATTGGATTTGGCCTTGCTCTGTAATTTCTGATGGTTTCCGTTTATCCTGGATGGTTGGGGATGAAGGCACTTGATGAATTCTTACAAGTGAGCATATTCGGCCATTTCGTCTATGGTATAGTGTTGGGTTATTTTGCTAAGCGAGGGGTTAAATCCGAAACCAATTGATTTCTAATGTGATCTGTCACCCTATATATTAACCTCTAATACAGCCGTTAAGTAGTTTTTTTGAAAAATTAGTGATGTTCATGTCAATAAATATTTTTAATTATTTATTCTTGCTATATTATCGGCTAGTACTTTGATTTAGGAGTCAATTTGCTACCAATTGTCTCTAATTGTTCTGCGCTGATCTGCATTAAAGCGTAAGAGAGACTCACTTTTGAATATTGCCGAGTAGAAAATTGTTATAAGACTCTTAGAGTATAATTGAGCTTGTTGAATAATTTCAGTTTATAATATTACTTGTAGTTCAAGATGCCTTCGATTGAAGTGAATTCTTTACCATCAGTGCCTCCGTATACTAATGTTGGCTCGGATTTTGTTCATCTGGCTTTAGCTACGTATCCAACACATGGGGATGCGCAGGCGTATGTTAATGAAGTTCATAGCCAATTCTATGACGAATTTTCGACTAATCTGAAAAATAATTTTGTTGGTGATGTTCGAAACTCTGATGGCAATCTTCACTACAAGCCTTTGACCTATCACTTATTTGGTCATTACGACGTAGCCTTTATTAGCTTGATCACTAATTCTAAGTTTGGTCATAGGCCATTTTGGTCTCCCAAATTTACCGGATCACATGCAAATTCCTTTCAGATATTCACGGGTGTCTGCACAGATTTGTCAATGGACGGTCATTTTAATCTGTATGATACGTTTAAGGAAATATCGGATAACCAATACGACTTTGTAGGTATTTGTAATTTAAAATTGAGTAATGGTCTGCTTATTGGCAATGGGCAGAGATATCTAGATGCTGTTATGCGGTCTGTAAAAGCCAAAGTTGAGGATGAATCTGGATGTAGCTTCTTAATCATTCAATCGTTCTCTTGGTTTGAAATAAATTTAATTGTATTTGGAGAAAAGCCGGAGTCAGTAATAAACGTTATCTCGTCGCTGCGTTCGATGCGAGTAGGTGATCTTAAATATGAAGAGCCGAATGATAATGGTGATCAAGCTAATTTGAAGCGTGAGGTTCAAAAGTTAATGAAAGATTCCTTCTACTATTCTCGCTTATGCTCCAACTCTGTGGAGAAGAATCAAAATTTAATAAATAACTTGATTGAGAATGCTCATTTGTTCGCCGACACACATTCGTATATCGGGGTACGCTTTGATGCAATGATATCAAAGAATCATGATTTTTCTAAAGTAATTCTCAATACACAAACTGAATTTCAGACAAAGCCAGGCCATTCTGCGTTTATGGTAGCAGAACTAGACAAAATTGGTATTTTTGATACGAAAGAAGCACATGCATTGACCGGGAAGAGTGATTACCAGATACTTGAGTCCAATCCCGCACTCTTTTCAAATAATCAAAAACTTTTTCAAGCAGTATTTGATACTAAAAATAGCGGATTGAAGCGACATATTCGCAACTTTAAGACACGGCCATATTTTGAATTGCCTAAACGCGAAAAAGGGAAGATTGATGTAGAATTTTTAGATAGTATACCTAAGAGCTTAAAAAGCCTGATTTACGGACCGGATATTCTTGCCCAAGTTCATCTTTGGTTGAAAACTCTCAAGGTATCTAGGCAAATTAGAGAAAAAATATTAAAAATTTTCTTCAATTATAATTTCGGAATTTCCGATGATGTAATTTATACATATTTTGTAGATTTTACACTTTTCATGGAGCGCCTTACAGACTTGCTGCAATTGGAATATAATTACTTTCGAGGTTGCAAAGATAGCAATGGTAAATTGGAACTTCCTAAGCCCGTAGATGAACTGGAAAAAATTCTAATGCACTACATTGATGCCTTCGATGAGGCATATAGGATTAGAATGATGAATTGCTATGAGTTTGAAGATATATATGATTTTGAATTGGATTTTAATTCCTCTACTCAGCAACTTTTGAGTACATACAATATGGTAGCTCAAAAGATGTCTGAATTATTTTTTAAACCAGCTAAGGGCCATATAATAAGATTACATTCTCAAAATACCAACAGTAACGACATTAGTATAAATTGTTCAATAAATCATTTGACCTCACCTGAGTTCATTTTCTTCACGTTGACAAAGGAAATATTGAACAGTGCGACTTCAACGGGAGGTCAGGGGTCATTCTTGTATGAAAGTATTGAGGCTACAATTTTGAAGCATTCAATAACTTCTCTTGATATTGGTATCTTACTAGATGATGGAGTGCTCGATATAAATTATTTGATTTATGACGTCTATCGTTTTATTTACGGATGTAACTATGATGTTCGGTTGCTTGAGCATTGGATATGGGCTTTTAGTCTTCAAAACACGTCGATGTATAACTCTAGGGGTTTGATAGAAGAAAAGTTTTTCCGAGCCAAGTTGCTGGAAGTGCTTTGCATTTTTCGGTTGGTTGGTGTAGGGCAACTTCCTGAATGCCCTATACCGGAATTATATAATTTTTGGACTCGATACTTTGCGCATTATAAGAAAATAGTTGATTTGATTTTTGATGATAATGCAATAGCGTATATTTTCAAGGATCATTTTTCGCAATCTTTATCTGGACACCGTTCAGTAAAAATTTTGGTTCACTCTGGTTTGATATTTCAACATGGAAACCCATCCGGAATTTCAGTGCAGGGAGTCGACGGAGGGTTGTCGCTACTTTCGGAGGATAGATTTGTGGCTGTTAGCAAAGATGCATCTCCTGCTCCATCAACTGTTGTGAATATTCTTTTTTTTGAACAGAGAATAAACATATTTGGGCAGATTATATCCTTAATTGGGAAAGAGCTTCGAGCTGGTCGCCCAGTCTTGTATGATCCTAGCAAACTAGGTAATGAAGAGTCGGCTATCAATGAAACCCTATTTTTATCGGTATTGCTAAATGCATATCTGCATTTGATCTACGACGCGAACGGAAGGCAGATTAATTTGCTGCGTAGATCTTTTGAAAGTGGAGAGCCCGATTTGGATTTTTTACATCCTCACGATACGAATGGTTTATACAAGATTGATTCATTTGGAGGAGTATTTTTTACATCGGATCATGGTAGACACGAATATTATAAAATAAGGAATGCTATTTTGCAATCTATTTGGCATTTCGCCACCGTCGTTAAGAAAAAATTCTTAATTGAGCAGTTATCAGCAAAACCCTTGTGAATACATGCGCATTTTACATTTGAGTGACATACATTTTCGTGGACGTTACATGAATGATATTCAGACTAATGTCGTTTTTAAACGGTTTTTGGATGGTTTTATAGAGACTATAGTTGACCAAGCAATAGATTGTATATTTATTTCAGGTGATCTTGCATTTTCGGGGGTTGAGGAAGATTATAATGCTTTAAATAAATTGATTATAGATAAAATAAGCGACAAGGGTAAGCCCAAGCCTCTAATTATCGGATTACCAGGAAATCATGATGTTTTTTGGCCTGCTATTCTTAATTCAATTTTTGACGGGCAGAGTAAAGATATTATCAATAGGTTCAATAGGAAGAATGAAACCTTCTCAAACAATTATCGATCAAATAAGGAAAGGGAAGCGCTGAGATTTACTCATTTTTCTAACTGGCAGCGAGATAATTTAAAAAATATTACTGACAATGGACGGTATAGAAGTTCGCTCGCTGAAAACAAGTTCCTTTTTGGTTATCTCGAAGACACAGTCAATAAGGTTGTGTTTATTGTGCTTAATTCCGCATGGCTCTCTCTCGGAGGAGGTTTCGATGCTCAACTTCGAGAAGTCTTAGCTAACAATGGGAGAACTCATATGACAGTGGATGAGCTCATCAGCATAAAGAATAGCTTTGTCGAGTTTGGAGGGCAGATTATTGGTTCTGAGTTTTTGGATGATCTTGCTAATATGACAAGTAAATGGACTGATTATGTAATTGTTACTTCAATGCATCACCCCTTACACTGGCTTGATTGGTCTGAGTACAACAGCTATAGGGGTACTGACGTAAGTCGGATGAATCTTTATACAATTTTGTCGAATAGTGATGTTTTTATAACAGGACATGAGCATAGTTCTGAATTTGTTAAGCCGCGACGCGTCAACTTCGGCGGTGAATATGATACTCTTTACATTCAAAGTGGGATGTTTCTCCAAGACTTTGTGGAACAAAAGGCACAGTTGATATTCCCACACAGTCGGTTCTCAATATTAGATATTACGCCAAGCGGGCTAAATGAGATTCGCTATTTGTATTCGAATGAGAATCAGCGATGGGTAAAATCTGTGAGTCCGGATAAAGATCTATTATATAAATTTGGTCGAGGAGACAAGACAATTTACCGATTGAAGGATCCAGAGCAGATTAAGGACAAGTTTTGGCGGCAGGGGGCCAAGGTTGTTAGTGAGTATTTTGAAATACCCATGGACTACCTAGCGGACATTTCTGACCCAACCTACAGTAATTTTCAGGTTTACGGTGTATCTACTGGCACGGAATTTCATGTTACGATCGTTCCTAAGGTGCACGAGTTCTATGTCGAAGTTCAAAGACGAGATGGAACCCGAGATGAATTTTTTCGTGTATTAGAAGGAATTTTGAAAGTTTGGAGCAATCGTGAAGGTAAGCTAAGGATAACTTTTTTCATTTTGGATCTTTTAGCGGATGACCAAGCCTTGGCGCAATACTCGGCAGTTGGTCTCACACAGGCGGAAAGGAAAAAGGCGTTAGAGCTCGTTAGAAAGCGAACGGACTATACTATGGACATGTTTAGGGTAGTCTTTTTTCAACGTGTCAAGGATTCTCTTGTCGTGAAAAAAAATGGCTTAAATTGGTGGGATATCTCACTTGCAAACGCAGTTAAGCCATTCTGGCGAGTATAGGCTATTATTAGATAAATTTATCAGCAATGGTTTGTTTTACAGGATATTGTAGTATATTTGCACTCCGTTTTTTAGACGTATGTTAATGTTTTATTAAGCACGTACTATACGTGTACTGGTATAACGAAGTATTATATGAAAGATCAGATAGCGTTTCCGATAACGCCACAATTGTTAGGGAAGTTTTTCAACGATGTGATAGGCAATCAGGAGAAGATCAGGGGGGACTTTGTGTCAACCCAGTTGTTTCGTGATACAGTAGAGTCTGCCTTACATCGTTTTGGCCTCGTGGAGATGATCAAAAACGTTAATACATTGGTTAGCTTAGATGATGCACTTTTGCCTCTGGAGCCGCAGGATTTTGTTCCTAGGATTGAACCTGAACAATATTATAATTATAAGGTGTTTGTTACTACTCTTCGTAGACATCTTCGCAACAAAATGGATTCATCAAAATCTGTTTCGGATGGTCGATTTGAGCGTGCTATTTCTCCTCCATTGTCGGCATATGAGTATCATGGTGCTGACAAAACGACAAATGTGTGGGAGAGTTCTGACACTTACTCGTTTTTAGATAGATAGAATCTAACTAATTAGCTTTGAGTTTGAATTATGGCGAATCTACTTTATTAGAAAGTCATATATTCCCTCCGAGGTACTAGCTCTATGTCGAGTAGTTATAACTACGCCTCCATAGAAGCGACCATCACCTAAGTTTTGCGACTTGGTTTCTTGGTATATAATTTTTCTAAGGTTTGATGTGAAAATAAAGTAATTAGAGTGGTCCTGACCGATTTCTTTATCTGGTTCTGATTGTGAAAATGGATTTAATGTGTCTTCAGTTAAGGTGGTTTGATCCTTTAAATCGTCAAATTGTTCCAAAGTAGCTTTTACAGCTGCGTCTAGAAATTTTACGGAGATTTTATCGTTTTTCTCGGGGGCACTAGTAACGTCGTAGTTTTCTGAAAATTCCTTGAAAAACTCTAGAAGGCGTTTCGAATAAGACTGTTGGTTGAGAGGTTCAGTCATTTAGGTACCTCGCTGTCTCAAAGGCACTAGTGCTATCTATCATAGGAAGTTATCTCTCAGTATGGTTTGTTGACTTGTGAGGAATTATTAGAAATTTTATGTTTATGGATGCCATCGACATCTTCGTACTAATTAAGGCTTTTCTGTAATTGGGATGGGTGAATAACTTCCCCAAGCATCCCAAATTATTGGAGTTTTTGCGCATAGTCAATACACTTCACGCAATATTTTGTCATTTTTCGGACACAGAGATATCGTTTATTACCAGTTCTTGTTCCGGGTTATGGATAGGTATGTACGATTAATTTCGAAACTATATCCAAGTAGTTTAATTCGGATAATTAAGTATTACGCTAAATGTAATAGAGGGGTGGCGGTAAGAGCACGTTTAGTATCCGGAGATAGCTCCTAATTTATTTTTTGGCTAACTCCAGTTCGTTTTCTGTTACCAGATGGTATCGTCGATTGTTTTGATTTTTCTAAATCATTGAAGGACTTACTGGTCTTCATGTTTATTTAGAAAAAAACGTTCCTCCTTCTGAATACAAAGACCAAAAAATAAAATCTAAGGGCTGGGCGCCCCCGGCTTCCTCCCAGAAATATACATTCATGATTTCCCCATTCGTAATCAGCGTGGTACACTATGTATTAAACGCCGCAGGTAGGAAGTTAAAGGCGCTGACGAGATTATAAGCAGCCATTGGAATGTAGTGTAGCAGGGAACTCGGATGACCAAAGAGTTTGCTGATTTTTTGAAACCGGGCGGCCGGGCGGGATTGCATTGATGATCATACTGTTAGTTGTTCTCAGTTAGGAAATATTTTCATCTGGACGGTAAACAATTACAGCAGCGGTATAAAGACCACATCAGTGATTATAAAGACCACATCAGTGATTATAAGGATTGGAGCCAACGCGAGCACGCGTCAGGGTGGCTCTTATATCCACAAAACACAGGTCCGTACTTGAGCATCCATGAAACCTCACTTTCCAATGGCGAGCTTTATACGATTATAGCCAATAAGGCCACAAAGGGCAGGAAAGGCTCATTATTAGCAATGGTGAAAGGTACGCAATCCACATCGGTTATTGAGATTTACAAAAAATATCCAAGCGGGTTCGTAGTAAAGCACGAGAAGTGACCTTCGATATGGCTGCTAACATGGACATGATCGTGAGCCAATGTTTTCCCAAAGCATCAAAAGTTATCGACAGGTTCCATGTTCAGAAATTGGCTTATGACGCAGTTCATGAAATCAGGATAAAATATCGTTGGGAAGTTTTGGGTCATCAAAACCAGGATATTGACGCGGCTAAACAAGCAAGAAATTCCTACAAACCGGAAGTGCTTTCTAATAACGGTACACTGAAACAGTTGTTGGTCAGGAGTCGATATTTATTATTTAGAAGTTCTTACAAATGGACTGCTTCACAGCTACAACGTTCAAAACTGCTTTTGGAGCATTATCCGCTCATTCACCGGGCTTACCAATTGGCAACGGAGTTGGGAGCTATTTTTAAAACCTGTAAATTAAAAGAACAGACCTTCAAAAAGCTTGCACTTTGGTACAATGCCTTAGAAGATTGTGGTCTTGATTCTTTTAAAACCGTGGCCAGGTCTATTCAAACGCATTATCGTGACATCCTCAACTTTTTCAATAATGGAAGTACCAATGCTTCGGCGGAGTCATTCAATGCGAAAATCAAGGCTTTTAGGTCATCATCCAGAGGTGTTAGGGATATTCCATTCTTCCTATTCAGACTTACCAAACTATATGCATAATCTATCCCCAAGAATTCTGCTTGATCCTTGATCCCTTTAAACTTTGAGTGGAGAGTTGATTGTTTGGCAAATGTTTGGCAGGAATTTTCGGTCATAAAAAAAGGAGTTACGAAAAGATCGTAACTCCTTGACAGTGATGTACCCTTTCCCGAACAGTTGTCGAACCACTTTTTAGAAGACTTACAGAAAATTGCTAAGATGGTTGTTTAGATTTTAAAGCATTGAAAGGCCAGGTGAGTGGTGAAACAGTTGGTGAATCAACGTAATTCGTCTTTTGTGGTACGCTTAAACAGTGGTATTTATGTACTCTAGGTCCTGTCGATTTTTTTTCCCTTTTAGTTTACAAAACACCTGATTTTGTAAACTTCAGAATTGTTTTGCACTCTTTTAACATAATTATTTTGCATAGTGGGTTCGTTCAAAACCGTGGTTAAAGCATAATTTGGATGATCACCTGAACTTTGCCTTCTAAGTTAATAGGCAATACATTTCGGTTTCGCTAAACATCCGAGGTGCACCTTAATACATAATTGAAACATCTAAGCGCAGTATAGCCGTCTTACTTGAAATTTGCGATATCATTTGCACCGACTGTTACTGTTGAAATAATATCCTTGGCTTCTAGCTATCCTGAACACTGATATATAGAGGTGTATCAAAAAAAGCCTAGCCAATATTGGCCAGGCTTTTAAGTAACCACTGTTTACGTCCGTGAGCGCAGATTAGCCTTCTATGAAGTGTCGAATCCAAATTACTTTGTACTGGTATATTCAGCAGCCGTTACCGGTTGTAGCCACTTGACCCTTCCGTTCGCATGATTAGGCGTCACGGCCATTTGAACAAAACCCGTTTCTGGTGAGGCGCCGTGCCAATGTGGTGTGTTGGGTGGGCATTTCACCGCATCACCTTTTCGAAGTACCTGGACAGGCTTTCCTTTTTCCTGATAATAGCCAACACCATCGATGGCGATTATGCCCTGGCCACCTCCATGTGAATGCCAATATGTCCTGGCGCCTGGCTCAAAGGTCACCGAGGAAACCGGAATATTGAAAGCACTATCAGCTGGGATCAACGTGTGAACCCATGCCTTTCCAGTAAAGTTGCTAGCTGGGGCCAGCTGCCCTTTTGGAAAGATCGACGTACTACTTTGTGACCCGGCATCTCTTACTTGGGCGTTTACAAAGATGTGCGGGAGCGTCAGCAGGAATGCTAACAACAATTGGATTAGTCCTTTTGATCGCTTCATTACCTGTGGCTAGTTAATCTAATTGAGATTATTTAAAATCCGGAATTCATTGGGAGTTTGCCCAATCCGCTGTTTGAAAAGGCGGCTAAAATGCTGGGGATATTTAAAGCCTAACTCAAAAGCGATCTCGTTGACGGTTTTATCGGTACTAAATATCCTTTCCTTGGCTGCTTCAATCACCTTCATTTGAATGTATTCCTGGGCAGTCTGGCCGGTTTCTCTTTTGACCAGGTCACCAAAGTATTTTGCTGATAGGTTTAGCTCATCGGCACAATATGAAACGGACGGCAAGCCAATGGTCTGGGGTTTCTCTGATATGAAATAGCTGCTCAAAAGATTTTCAAATTTTGCCAGAATTCCTCTATGGATGTTGTCGCGCGTAATAAACTGCCTGTCGTAAAAGCGTGTACAATAGTCCAGGAACAGTTCCAGATTAGCCACGATGAGTTTTCTGCTGTGTTTATCAATGGCGTGTTCGAGCTCATACTTGATCTTGCCAAAACAATCCATCACAATCTGCCTTTCACGCTGCGATAAATGCAGCGCTTCATTAACCTGATAACCAAAAAATGAAAATTCATTCATCTTCCCGTTCAGCGAAGTGCCAAGAAGCAGATCGGGATGGAAAACGAGAGCATGGCCTTTCGGCTGATACAGCTCCCCATCATTTTCAACAGTGAAGACCTGGCCGGGAGACATGAAGACAAGCGTTCCTTCCTGATAGTCATAGTATTCTTTACCATACCGAAGGTCACCACAGACAACGTCTTTCAGAAAAATGCCATAGCAGCCCATGTACTGGCTGGTCTTCTTTCTGGGGCTTGCGGTTGACAAATCAATCACAGTTACAAGCGGGTGCAGCGTTTCCTGCTGATTAAATGAATTGTATTGATTTACAGTTTCGAAACGAATGATGTCTTCCATGTTCTGAAAATTTTAGATGTCCGAAGTTACCCAATTCATTACCTACTGAAAAATCAGAAAAGGCAAATCAGGAATATTGGTAGAGAAAACGGGAATCTGTATACCATTTCCTCTAAAAGCAAAGTCGAACTTTACAATCTAATTAAACTACGGAAATATCCAAAAATGAGAAAGCTACTTACAGGTTTAACTTTCATTTTAAGTTTTAGTTTGCACGCCCAGCAAACAGCAAGTCCTACTATTCAGACAACGGTTGGAACTTTACGCGGCGTGACAGAAGCAGAAGTCGATATTTTCAAGGGCATCCCTTATGCCGCTGCACCAGTGGGTGAATACCGGTGGCGGCCACCACAGCCATTTCCTGCATGGCAGGGGATAAAAGATGCAACCAAATTTTGTGCTGATTGTGCCCAGGCTGGCTGGCCGCGAGAAGCGGGCAAGATCCGGGAAAACACATCGGAGGATTGTCTTTTTTTAAATATTTGGAAACCGACAAATGCGAAGCAAGGAGGAAAATTGCCTGTCATGGTATGGATCTACGGCGGCGCATTTGTGGGTGGCGGTAGTTCGTATCCTGAAACTTTCGGCACTCAGTTTGCCAAGCAAGGTGTCATTCTGGTCAATTTTAATTACCGTTTAGGACGGCTAGGCCATTTTGCGTTCCCCGCACTAAGCGCTGAGCACCCTAGTGAGCCAAAAGGAAGCTACGCTTACATGGATCAGATCGCTGCCCTTAAATGGGTGCAACAGAATATTGCTGCGTTTGGCGGCGACCCAAAAAACGTAACGATTTTCGGAGAATCGGCCGGTGGTGTTTCAGTGCATTCGCTACTGACCATTCCGTCAGCGAAGGGTCTGTTTCAAAAGGCGATTATTGAGTCGGGAGGTGGCCGTGACGGCGTATTGTCAAGCAGGCCGATCAGTAAAGAAAATGGCGATAAATATTACCCGGTTTCAGCTGAGACAATCGGTATAAACTTTGCACAGAAACATGGTATCCAGGGCAAAGACGCAGCTGCTTTGGCCAAACTTCGTTCACTTTCTGTGGAAGATATCGTCGATGGCGGGCAAGAAAGCAATGGACAGGGAGGTGCGCCCATTTATGCCGGGCCGATCCTGGATGGTAAATTGGTTGTAGAGACATTTGAGAATGCATATAAGGCCGGCAGGCAGATTCGTGTTCCCATCATCATTGGCTCGAATAGTGCAGAAGTCCCGGCGGGCTTTGTGAATGCAAAGTCAAAGCAGGAATTACTGGAGCAGTTTGAACCTGTACGCATGGAAATGACCGCTGCCTATGACCCGTATAATAAAACTGACTTGGCCCAAATGCTTTCGATGATCAATACCGATAAGGTTTGGGCAGAACCAGCCAGGTTTACTGCGAATGCGGTTACGGCTAAAGGTAACAAAGCCTACGTTTATCTTTTCTCCTACGTTGCGGCTGCCATGCAACAGCGGATGCGTTTCGGCGCAGCGCATGCTTCCGAAATAGCTTATGTATTTGACAATCTGATGGAGCGCAATGGTGCGGCCATCACGCCAAAGGACAAAGAGGTAGCTAAAATGATGAACACGTATTGGGCCAATTTTGCCAGGACATCCGATCCAAATGGTAAGGGGTTGCCTCACTGGCCGGTCTATGACCCCCAAAAAAATGAAATCATTGAGTTCCGCTCTAACGGCTCGGCTGTGGGCGGGCTAGATCCTAAAAAAGTGCGGTTGGATGTGATGCAGAAGGCTGCGGAGAAATAGACCGAAAGTGGTTCTGGCATAGCTTTCCTACCAAGATTGGACCCAAAGTTCTACCGGGAATATTGGTAGAGAAAACGGGAATTTATATACCATACATGCCGCTGGAAAGGTTGAACTTTGCATCATCAAACCAAAGACCATTATGGAAACAGTGAAATTAAATAACGGCGTAGATATGCCAATTCTGGGATTCGGGGTTTTTCAAGTGCCGGACCTGGCAGAATGTGAAAGAAGTGTATTGGATGCGATTCAGACAGGTTACCGTCTGATTGATACGGCCGCATCTTATCAAAATGAAGAAGCAGTCGGAAATGCAATAAAGAAAAGCGGCGTTGCGCGGAAAGAGCTTTTTATCACGACCAAGCTCTGGATACAATCCAACGGATACCAGGATACCAAAAAGGCATTTGAGGTGTCGCTGAAAAAGTTACAGCTGGATTACCTGGATCTGTATTTGATCCACCAGCCATTCGGTGATGTGTATGGTGAGTGGCGGGCCATGCAGGAACTATACAAGGAAGGTAAAGTTAGGGCGATCGGCGTAAGTAACTTCCAACCTGACAGACTCATTGACCTGATCATTCATAACGAAATTATCCCGGCAGTCAACCAGATCGAAACGCACCCTTTCCACCAGCAGATTCAGACACAACAGTTCCTGAAAGAAAACAATGTACAGATCCAGTCCTGGGGGCCATTTGCCGAAGGTAAAAACGGATTATTTCAAAATGAGCTTCTAGCCTCGATTGGTAAAAAATATGACAAAACAATCGCGCAGGTAGTGGTCCGCTGGCTCACGCAGCGTGGTGTGATTGCAATTCCCAAATCAGTCCGCAAAGAAAGAATGGCAGAGAATCTGAACATTTTTGATTTCCAGCTGAGCGGGGAAGATATGGATGCTATCAAATCTTTGGATACCAATGCCAGCAGCTTCTTTGATCACCGTGATCCTAATATGGTGAAATGGCTGGGTGAAAGAAAGCTCGACGACAAATAGCCTATAAGAGGCCGGGAATTTAATATTTAACCTCTAGATCAACTTATTACTTATGCATTCTCAATCATTTTTCAAATCTGTTCTGGTAGCTACGTTTTTGGGGCTATGCTTCGTGCTGGCAGGTACTCAATCGTCACTAGCACAAGGCGCAGCGGGTCAGGAGCAGCAAATCATTGACCTTTCAAAAAAGAAGTGGCAATGGATGGCTGATAAGAACGTGGACGAGCTGGCCAAGCTCTTTGATGACAAAGCAAAATTTGTCCATATGAGCGGCACCTGGAAAAAGGACGAAGAGCTGGAAATCATCAAGACCGGAAGTATCTGGTACAAAAAAGCAGACGTCAAAGATGTTGCTGTTGAGATTGTGGGTAACACGGCAATCATTTGGAGCAGGATTATGCTTTCAGCAATGGTAAGGGGCAATGAAGCCAATACAGAGTTTACTGTTACAGAAGTTTATACAAAACAGGGCAGTGACTGGAAACTGCTGGCGCTTACATTCAGCAGCGTGCGGGATACGCATGTCATCAAACATTAAAACCGGATACAATGAAATCGAATCTAAATAAAACAATCACCAGAATCCTTACCTGCCTGATGCTTGCAGCAGGCTTGATGCTAGGATCTCAGGGAGCGTTCGCGCAAGCTGAAAAAAGCGCTGAGCAGAAGATCATTGCCCTTTCTAAAACGAAATGGCAGTGGATGGCAGACAAGAATGCAGACTCACTGGCTGCGCTCTTTGATGAAAAGGCCGTCTTTGTTCACATGGGTGGATCCTGGGGAAAACAGCAGGAAGTCAATATCATCAAGTCCGGGGGCATTCATTACAAAAAGGCAGATATCCATAAAGTATCTGTAAACATCATTGGATCAACGGCGATCCTTTTAAACAGGATTACACTGTTAGCGGTCGTTGGCGGCAGGGAGGTTACCAACGAGTTTGAAGTGACCGAAGTGTATGTGCAGCAAAAAGAAGGTTGGAAACTGGGATCACTCTCATTTACCAAGGTGGGAGGATAATAAACAGATCAGAAAACATGAAACTAACTGCTCCATTAGCGCACCTGCTGCTGGCTTTTTTGTTTTTGATTTCGGCTTGCTCTTCTACACAAACTGAGCGGATCGATGCCGAAACAAGCACTGATATAGCACCTGGCAGGATCCTGATCGTCTATTTATCGCGAACGGAGAATACGAAAACTGTTGCGGAAATGATCCAGAAAAACGTAGGCGGGAAACTGGTGTCGATTGAACTGGAAAAGCCGTATCCTGAAAACTATCAGGCAACTGTCGCGCAGGTAGCCAGTGAAAACCAGTCGGGATATCTGCCGCCGTTGAAAACTAAAATTGATACCATCGGCCAGTACGATGTGGTCTTTGTTGGCTTCCCTACCTGGGGCATGCAGCTGCCACCACCGATGAAAAGCTTTTTAAAGCAGAATGATTTGAGCGGTAAGACCATTATTCCCTTCAATACGAATGGCGGCTACGGCATTGGCAGCACGTTCGAAACAGTCACTCAGCTATGTCCGGACAGTAAAATATTGGAGGGATACTCCACCCGTGGCGGCCTTGAAAGGGACGGGCAGCTACTGATGATAAAGGATGATAAGGCACGCCAGACCGAGGACGAGATCAAGCAATGGCTCCGGAAGCTTAAATTAAAATGATTTAATGCGAACACTTATAGTAGTGCGTCGCAGATTAAATGCAATAGATATGAGAAATAAAGCAATGCTAAGCCTTGTATGTATGGTATTATACCTGGTAAGCATACAAGTTCAGGCACAGAAAGTTAAAAGCACAAAGCCTTTAATCATCCAGGAGCAGGGGGCTTTTTCGGCTGGTGGCACCGTGACCAAAAGTGAAGGGACATTTGACGCGTTTAAACCCTGGAATGTAGCCCAGGGAGGACAAACACGCCATGGGGACCATGCCGATGTATTTTACCAGATCCCCCTAAAGGCAAAACAACTTTCTATGGTTTTTCTGCATGGCTACGGGCAGTCGCGCCGCAGCTGGCAAACCACGGCCGATGGAAGGGAAGGCTTTGCCAATATCTTTCTAAGAAAAGGCTACGGTGTTTATCTGGTAGACCAACCCGGACGTGGCCAAGCAGGGCAAACATCAAGGCCAGGACAGATCACAGCCACACCAGATGACCAGACCTGGTTTACCCAGTTCCGGATCGGCTTGTATCCTAATTTTAATGAGGGTGTCCAGTTCCCAAAAGACAGCGTATCACTCGATAATTTCTTCCGGATGATGACGCCCAACACGGGCAGTGTCGATGAAGCAACTATCGTGAATGCCATGTCATCAGTAATGGATAAATCTGGCGACGGGATCTTGTTTACCCATTCTGCCGGCGGTTCGCCGGGATGGAAGACGGCTATTAAAAACCAGCATGTTAAAGCCGTTGTGGCCTATGAGCCGGGCGGGTTTACGTTTCCTGAAGGCCAGGAGCCGGAAGGTAACCGTGGCGGTAAAGGAGTCCCACTCGAGGAGTTCAAGAAACTGACCAGGATACCCATCGTTGTTTATTTTGGTGATTTTATCCCGAAAGACGAAACGAAAGCTGCTTCACTTAATTTTTGGAGAAATGTATTGGCCACGGCGCGCGAGTGGGCAAAGGTGGTAAACAGCCACGGGGGCGATGCAACCATTGTCCATTTGCCCGAGATAGGTATTAAAGGCAATACCCATTTTCTGATGTCGGATTTAAACAGTGAGCAGGTTGCAGGCGTGTTGGCGAAATGGTTAAAAGAAAAAGGCCTGGACAAGTAATCATTAAAACCATGAATTCAAGCAAAATTAAATTGAACAGCAGCTTAAAACCATCGGGCTTTATTGCGGTGTTGGTGATGATTTTGATGACTACGGCTAGTGTGAAGGCACAAAATGTGGCCAGGTCCAATACAGGCTTAGATCCGAAGGAGAAGAGCATCGTTATTATTTCTTCCCTGACAGCACAAGGTAAGATCCCGGAGTTAAAAAAGGAACTTGGCGGGGGGCTTGATGCAGGTTTGACGGTCAATGAGATCAAGGAAATATTGGTGCATACGTATGCCTATTGTGGTTTTCCACGGAGCATTCGTGGTCTGCAAACTTTCATGCAGGTAACCCAAGAACGGAAATCAAAGGGCACCAATGATAAAATGGGAAAAGAAGCATCTGCTGTCCCAGTTGATAGCAATAAGTACAAACGTGGCAAAAAAGTATTAGGTGATTTAACAGGAGCGCCACAGCCCGAGCAGCCTTCGGGCTATGGCGCATTTGCGCCGGCCATAGATACATTCTTAAAGGAACATTTGTTCGCAGACATTTTTGAAAGAGATGTGCTGACCTACGGCCAAAGGGAGCTGGTCACTATTTCGGTGATCAGCGCCATTGGCCAGGCAGAGCCGATGCTGAAAAGCCATTTGAACATTTCACTACGTACAGGTTGGTCGCCTGCCCAGTTAAAAGATTTTGTCACTGTCATTGCCCCAACAATCGGTAAGCAGAAAACTACAGCGGCAATTGTAGTTTTAAACGAAGTACTAAGCAGCAATAAATAGAATGAAAAATATAGCAATCGTAACAATGAGCCTGCTGACATGGATGTCAGAAGTGCAGGTTGCAAACGCTCAGGCGACAACAGCCAAAAACCCGTTTACACTGGTTTATGATGGTGCAATTTCAGAAAATATAGCAGGCAAAGTCAACATCCACCCGGTAACCTATAAGTTGAATGGGATTGATATTGCTGCCAATGTATATACGCCAGCGAATTATGACCCTGCAAAGAAATACCCCGCATTAGTAATTGCCCATCCCAACGGCGGTATAAAAGAACAGACGGCCGGGCTGTATGCCGAGCGCCTGGCTGGGGCAGGATATATCACCATTGCTGCCGACGCAGCCTATCAGGGAGGTAGCGGCGGAGAACCCCGCCACACCGACAAACCTGCCTTTCGGACAGAGGATATTCGTGGAATGGCCGATTTTATCACCGGCTACAAGGGAGTGGATTTGAACCGTGTTGGCGCTCTTGGGATTTGTGGCGGTGGTGGATATACGTTAAAAGCCGCCCAGTCTGACAAAAGACTAAAAGCGGTTGCAACTCTAAGCATGTTTAACTCGGGCGAAGTCCGGCGCAACGGCTTTCAGAATTCAGGCTTGGCAACCATTCCGCAGCGTTTAAAACAGGCTTCCGATGCCCGTGCGCAGCAGGCCGCAGATGGCAAAATCATTTACGCCGGGGTGGCAAGCATTACTGATGACGAAATCGCCAAGGTTTCCACAGACCTTTACCGTGAAGGATACATCTACTATTATAGAACGCATGCCCATACCAACTCCACTTTCCTGTACCCAATGAGCAACTTGCTAGACTTGATGACCTGGGACGCTACCGAGAACATGGATTTAATTGATCAGCCCTTACTAATGATGGCCGGAAGCAAAGCGGACACAAAATACATGACTGACGAAGCTTTCCCGAAGGCCACTAGCTCAAAAAACAAGGAGCTGTTTATTATCGATGGGGCAACACATATCCAGACCTATTGGAAGCCTGAGTATGTAAATGAGGCTCTTGATAAGCTCGCCGAGTTTTATACGAAATTTCTGTAAGTCAAATATTTGGATTGTACTGGTTACCAGCTGTAACTGCTTTTTTTCTAAAAATATAAGCCTAATCTCACCATTCATTAAACCTTTTCACCATGGCCAAAATCACATTAAACATCAACAAAAAGGATTACCCTTTGGAAGCTGATCCGCAGATGCCGCTTTTGTGGGCAATCCGCGATCTGGTCGGTCTTAAAGGAACTAAGTATGGTTGTGGGGTCGCACAGTGTGGGGCTTGCGTGGTGCATTTAGATGGCGAAGCGGTACGTTCCTGCGTGACCAAAGTGAGCCGTGCGGCCGGTAAAAAGGTAGTAACGATCGAGGGTTTGTCCGAAACAAATTCACACCCTGTCCAGAAAGCCTGGCAGGATATTGACGTGCCGCAATGCGGTTATTGCCATTCCGGGCAGATTATGTCTGCTGCAGTGCTGCTGCGCGAAAAGCCTAACCCGACCGACCAGGATATTGATGATGCGATGGCGGGCAATATATGCCGCTGTGGAACCTACCTGCGGATTCGTGAGGCGATCCACACGGCTGCCGAGTTGCAGAAAAAAACAGGTACGAAAGGTTAACAACATCCATTTTCAAACTCACCTTTATGAAACAAAAACCAGAAAATGGAATGAAATTATTTGTTCCGAAAAAGGCCGCTACCGTGCTGTCCATATTCATTTTTATCGTCGCCGTTGGGACGTCTGCATTTAGAAACGATGCGCCGGTTAAGCAGATGGAATTCAACACCATTAATCGCGATAGCCTGGTGTCTGTCCAGGCTTTTGAAACTGTTTATAAAACGCTCATGAGCCCGCGCTGTATGAATTGCCATCCTGCTGGCGATGTGCCATTGCAAGGTGACGACAGCCATTTGCATGCGATGGGGCCGAAAAGAGGTTTGGATGGCAAGGGTGTTTATGCAATGAAATGTTCGAATTGCCATCAGGAAACAAACATAGCCGGCCTGCATATGCCGCCCGGCAACCCTGAGTGGCATCTGCCGCCTGCTGCCATGAAAATGGTTTTTCAAGGAAAGAGTGCACATGAGCTGGCCAAACAGCTGGTTGACAAAAAGCAAAACGGGAACAAGGATATCAAAAAGCTAATCGAGCATGCTGATGACGGGCTTGTGCTGGCAGGCTGGAATCCGGGAGAAGGAAGGACATTGCCACCGGTAACGCATGCGGAATTTAAGAAAGCATGGATCACCTGGCTTCAAAGCGGTGCTTACGCCCCCAAGAAGTAAGACTTTCAATTTAGGATCATCAACGAAAAAGAAGACAATGGAAAAAAGACAATTAGGAAAAAGCGTGCTTGAAGTGTCGGCGCTCGGGCTAGGTTGCATGGGACTGAGCTTCGGCTACGGACCGGCAACAGATAAAAATGAGGGTATTGCACTGATCCGGGCTGCATTCGAGCGCGGCGTAACTTTCTTTGACACTGCCGAAGCCTACGGGCCATTTACAAATGAAGAGCTGCTGGGCGAAGCACTTGAACCTTTCCGGGATCAAGTAGTGATCGCGACAAAATTTGGCTTTGAAGGTGGTGACTCCAAGGGCGGGCTAAACAGCAAGCCAGAAAATATACGGGCATTTGTTGAAGCTTCACTCAAACGCCTTAAAACAGACCGTATCGATCTGCTGTATCAGCACCGGGTCGATCCCCAGGTACCGATTGAAGATGTGGCCGGAGCAGTAAAAGAGCTGATCCAGGCTGGGAAAGTCAAACACTTCGGCTTGTCAGAAGCAGGTGCGCAAACGATCCGCAGGGCACATGCCGTGCAGCCCATTGCCGCGCTTCAAAGCGAATATTCACTCTGGTTTCGGGAGCCAGAGAATGAGATCCTGCCGGCCCTGGAAGAGCTCGGGATCGGTTTTGTGCCATTCAGCCCGCTTGGAAAAGGGTTTTTAACCGGGAAGATCGACGAGAAGACAAGCTTTGACAAAAACGATTTTAGAAATATCGTACCCCGGTTCACCATAGAAGCACGTAAGGCAAACCAGGCAATGGTGGATTTGCTTAATAGCATTGGCCAGCAAAAAGGTGGAAGCGCGGCGCAAATCGCATTGGCGTGGCTGCTTGCTCAAAAGCCCTGGATTGTGCCTATTCCAGGAACAACGAAACTGCATAGGTTAGAAGAGAACTTAGGCGGAGCAGCTGTTCAACTTAGCAAGCAGGACCTGGCGGAAATCGAAAGTGCAGCTTCGGAAATTAAAGTTGAAGGGGCGCGCTATCCGCAGGCGCTGCAGAACCGGGTTGGGAAATAGGCAGCGAACGCTGTTTTATTTCTATTGCTGATGAAAGCATTCCTTATAGGATTAGCCCAAATAAATAGAAATACATGCAACTTGCCAGTGAGAGATTGAAGCAAAAAAATGATTCTTAGTCAACCATTTAAAGATATCCGAACATGGACAAAGATAAAACAGCCTTGAACAGACGCTCTTTCCTAAAAGCTTCAATCCTGTCTGGTGGGGGAATGATGCTTTCCGTGAGCTGGTTATCCAGCTTCAAGTCTGCGGACAAGGCCCAGGCGCTGGGCTTGCCTGAGCAGTGGGCGACCCTGAATGGTTACATTCACATTCTGCCAGATAATAAGGTGAAACTGATTTGTCCAAACCCTGAATTTGGACAGAATGTAATGACTTCTCTGCCGATGATGCTGGCAGAAGAACTGGATGTGGATTGGAAAAACGTGAACGTCGAAATCGGGCCACACGATCAGGCCAAACTCGGGGCACAATTTACAGGCGGAAGCAATTCTGTGCGCATGTACTGGAGACCACTACGTGAAGCCGGAGCTGCAGCCAGGCAGATGCTGCGTGAAGCAGCCGGTCAAACCTGGAATGTGCCGGCCAGCGAAGTGACGACCAAAGCAGGCGTTTTGTCGCACCCGAGTGGAAAGTCGGCTAAATATGGCGATATGGCCAGCAAGGCAGCTAGCATGCCTGTGCCAAAAGATCTGAAACTGAAAGCGCCCAAGGATTTTACCATTGTCAGCAAGTCTAAAAAGAATGTAGAAATAAAGAAGATCACTTCCGGCAAGCCGCTTTTCGGGTTGGATTATAGTGTTGACGGAATGCTGATCGCGATGATTCAGCATCCGCCCGCTTTTGGAATGAAGCTAAAATCCTTCGATGCCGCAGAAACATTGAAAATGCCGGGCATTAAAGATGTTTTCACCCTGAAATTATACGCGGACGATTTTGAGCAGGGCGGTTTTGATACACGCACATTCAACGACCTGTTGGTTATAGTCGGAACCAGCACCTGGGAGGTGATCAGTGCGCGTAAGAAGCTCGTTACGAATTGGGAAGTAGCCGGTGATTTGAAAGATACAATGGGTGGCAGGGGCGGAAAAAGGGAGGTTACAGTTCCGGGAGCGCTCGAAAGTACAACTACGCAGATGCAGAAAATGCAGGAATACGCCGCCAAGCCTGCCCAGGAATTGAGAAGGGATGGCGATCCCGAAACAGCTTTCAAGAATGCAGCCCAGGTGATCGAGCGGACTTACAACGGGCCTTTCCTGGCGCATAATTGCATGGAGCCAATGAATTTCTTTGCCCATGTGACTGATGAAAAAGCGCTGGTAGCGGGGCCCTTGCAAGCCCCAGGTTGGTCTGAGCCAACACTTGCAAAGTTATTAAACCTTCCTGCCGACAAGATTGAGATCCAAATGACGCGCATGGGCGGCGGCTTCGGCCGTAGGGCGTACGGGCATTATCTCTATGAAGCAGCGCTGATTTCCAAAAAAGTCAAAGCGCCGGTGAAGCTCATGTACACCCGCGAGGATGACATGACCTATGGCATTTATCGCCCGATGTACACCGCCACGTACCGGGCTGCTTTGGACGTAAATAAAAACCTGATCGCATTTCATGTAAAAGGAGGTGGCATCCCTGAGCATCCAATACATGCAAACCGTTTTCCGGCCGGGGCCGTTGACAACTACCTGGCAGAAGGCTGGCAGATCGCATCCAATATTACCATAGGTGCTTTCCGCGCGCCACGTTCCAATTTCAACGCAGCTGCCGAGCAATCATTTTTGGATGAAGTAGCAGAAGCAGCTGGCAAAGACCCGATCGCATTCAGGCTGGAACTGTTGAAAAGGGCCAAAGAAAAGCCTGTTGGAAAAAACAACGAATATGACGCAGACCGTTACGCCGGTGTACTGGCATTGGTGCGCGACAAATCAAACTGGAACAAGCCGGGGAATGAAAAGTATAACCGGGGTGTGGCCGCTTATTTCTGTCATAATTCTTATGCGGCGCATGTCGTGGACATGGTAATGCGCGATGGTCAGCCTTATGTCGAGCGCGTATTCAGCGCGATGGACTGCGGGATTGTAATCAATCCGGATGCGGCCACCAATATGGTGCAGGGAGCGGTTGTTGACGGGATCGGTAATGCATTTTATGGCCAGTTAACCCACAAAGAAGGTGCCGCCCAGCAAAGCAACTTTCACAATTACCGGATGATCCGGATTAGCGAAGTACCCAAGAGCATTCAGGTACATTTCGTCCAAAACGAACTGGACCCAACTGGGCTGGGAGAGCCGCCTTTCCCGCCCGTGTTTGGGGCAGTGGCCAATGCATTGTATAAACTGAAAGGCAAGCGTTATTATAGCCAACCTTTCAAGGATGAAACGGAAAAGGTTATTTGAAGCAAAAGAGAACCTGGTCAAAACGATCAGGTCTTTTTTTTGCTAACGTCTGTTGAATAGGTAGTGCCTATGAGACTTTCTACAGAAATTATTCAGTGGTTAAAATGTACTGGGAAATGATCCTTACTGAATCGTAAGTGCAGGTGATAGTTGAGATCTATGTATTCTCAGAAACATTAGAAAATAGAATAGCAGCCAGACCATTTACTTCATAGGCTGATTGCTCTAATTGCTTTCCGGATTTAACCATTTTGCTAATCATATGCCAACGAACTTGACAATTCAAGATAAGCGTTGGTTTGCTGTTGTAATGTTGAAATTACCTGCTCTGCTGTGCTAACTGCATCTGCGCCGCCAAGAAAGCGAAGGGGTGGCTGCGGTTCACCGGCAATAGTAACGATTGCCTGGGCCAGTTTTGCAGGATCACCTGGCTGTAGGCCGTTTGCACTTTTCCAAAATTTCATCTGCTCTACGCGCCGCTGATGATAATCCGCTATCTCATTTTCAGCGTACTGAGTTGATTCCTCTGAAAGCAATTCGGTACGGAAAAATCCTGGATTAACAATCGTAGTAGTTATACCGAACGGTGCAATTTCAACTTGCAAAGACTGCATCCACCCTTCGATACCAAACTTAGAGGCTGCGTAGGCTGCACAGAACTCACCACCTACCAGACCTGCTGTTGATGAGATTGAAATGATGTGACCGCTTCCCTGTTTACGCATCACGGGAAGGGCCGCGCGCGTGACTTTCATTGGACCATAAAGGCTTATGGAAACTTGCATTTCAATTTCCTGAATTGAAAGTTCTTCAAAATATCCTGCATTGAAATTAGCCGCATTATTGACAACTACATCCAGTTTGCCAAACCTTTGAACCGCCGCATTAATTGCTGCTGCTGCATCAGATTCACTGGTGATGTCAAGTTTGACAACAAGCAGTTCATCTGAATTACCGATCGCCTGAGATACTTTTTGTGTATCACGTCCAGTTGCAACCACCTGATGGCCTGCTGCAAGTGCTGCTTTTGCGATATCAAGGCCCAACCCGCGCCCCGCGCCGGTGATAAGCCACACTTTTTTTTGATTATCCATGATTCGGTCTTATTAAATATAAATTTTATCGAACGCCACTATCATTGAACCTGCTATTATTGTACCCATGCCCGGTATGGTCGAATGTTTGATGAAAGTTCGTCGTGCGTTTTATTCGTTTTTCTTTTTATAGAATCTTTGCCGGTCTACAATGTATAATCAATCGAGCTCATGTGGGCTTCACCCATACGTTCGCCGAAAATGGGGAACTTCGATAACATGGTATCAATGTCCTGGATGTCCTTTTGCGTCAGAACTAGGTTTTGAGCACCTAGATTTTCCAGTAAGTGGTCTTCGGTACGTGTACCGGGAATAGGTACAATGCTTGGACTTTTCGCCAGTAACCATGCAAGCGCTACCTGAGAGGGGGTGGCAGGCATTCCTGTGGCAGGCACTCCTGCGGCATTTTTCGTGGCAGCATAACCTTTAAGCCATTCGATCAAAGGCATATTCAATGGCAAGAACTCTTTTGAATAACGTGGGAAACCTGTACGGAAATCTGTTTCCTTGTCAAAGTATGTTGTCGTATCATACTTGCCTGTTAAAAATCCTGATCCCACCGGCGACCAAGGTACAAAACCAATTCCCAACTCTTCACAGGTTTTCAGGACACCATTTAGTTCAACATTGCGTGTCCACATTGAATATTCTGACTGGACTGCACTGACGGGATGCACTGCGTGCGCGCGACGGATCGTTTTTTGGCTCGCCTCCGATAGACCAAAGTGCAGCACCTTTCCCTGCTGAATAAGGTCTTTGACCGTCCCTGCAACATCTTCAATGGGCACATTTGGATCAACGCGGTGCTGATAATATAAATCGATATAGTCTGTCCGCAGCCGTTTCAAAGAATCTTCAACGACTTTTTTAATTCTCTCTGGCCGGCTGTCCAGTGCAACGGTCCCATCAATTGCAAATCCGAATTTGGTGGCAATCTTCACCTGATTACGAAAAGGTTGAAGCGCTTCTCCCACAAGCGATTCATCGGTGTAAGGACCATATACTTCCGCAGTATCAAAGAAGTGAACACCGTTCTCGAATGCGGTTCGAATTGTTTTTATAGATTGTTGGTGGTCGGCGGGTGGATTGTAGTTCCCTGCCATATTCATACACCCCAGGCCGAGTTCTGAAACTTCAAGGTATCCTAGTTTGCGAGTCTTCATCTTTGGTTCTACTTTGTATGTTGATTTTTTAACTGGATTCGATCTGTCGGAGGCAAATGCAGCCGAGAAGGGAGCCAATGCTATGGCCGTTCCCGTGAGTGCTGTATTTGTTAAGAAATTACGCCTTGTTATCATGATACAAAGGTCATGACAACCGAAGTCCAGAAATAAAGAAAAACAAAGTAAAAAGTATGAAAATCAAAGGTGTTCGGCTCTTACAGCCTTTGGAATGCTTCCGGTTTTCTTTTTGAAGAAGTTATTAAAATAGGTGGGATATTCAAACCCAAGTGCATAGGCTATCTCGGTTATATTCCAGTCGGTATGTTGCAGCAGTGCCTTTGCTTCTGCAATAATCCTGTCACTGATGAGGGTGGATGTAGACTTTCCGGTTACATTTTTAACTGCGCTGTTCAGATAATTGATATGTACGGCTAGATATCCGGCATAGTCCTGAGCTGTTCTCAGCATCAGTGGTCGGTCTGTACTTTCAACAGGAAATTGGCGCTCTAATAATTCGAGAAAGACAGATGTGATCCTGCTCGACGCATTATTATGCTTAATGTTATTTTCGGAAGGCTGCATTTTCAACGCCTCATGGATGATCAAGTTCATGTAATTTCTAATCAATTCATCCTTGAAAGCATATTCTGTTTCCTGCTCTTTGATCATTTCCTCGAATAGCCCTGTCAGCTTAATTTTTTGGTCTTCATTGACGCCAAAAATCGGTGTTCCACCTAATCTAAAAAGCGGTGATTGCAACAAGCTTTCCGAACGTTGATGCGGATTTATGAAGTCTTCAGTAAAAAGACACGTAAAGCCAGAATGATTTTCTGATTTTGGTTCGCAGGAATAAGGGATACGTGGGTTTCCGAAAAACAAGAAAGTATCCTCTGTTTCAATGCTCTTGTCAGCATAATTGAACAGAAACTTACCAGTTGTAATATTGATTTTATAAAAATCCTTGCGGCTGTAACTGTAACCACCTAATCTACTATCTGTCCTGTAAACTTTAAAACCTTTCAGTTTAAGTTCCGTGGTAGAAACAGGTACGAGGTTCTTTTCTTGATTGCTCATTTTGCAAAACTAAGAAAAACAAAGATATCATCTAAATATATGTACATGCAACATTATTTGATGCTGCCATAGTGTTCTCTTCGTTCTACACATCAGCTTTATCAATTTACGATTACTTATCCTGCATATTTAAAATACTCACCGTGGCATTGGGGAAACCTCATATTTTAATTCCATTAAGGGCAAGGTTTCGACATGATAATAACATGATGGATCTCGGTTGTAGGTAATACTCCATGAAGGTTTCGGTGCAGAAACAGCTCTTTGCTAGATCCGTCAAATTCTTTGAACAACTTGGGAAGATACACTCATTTTTCGTTTTGGGTGTCGCCTTGATCCGGATCGTAGTAGAAAGTCTATTTTTGTAACCACTTTGAGCTGTCGAAAAATTCGGTGGTTTTTCTGAGTTGTGCTGATTGCTTGCCAAGACAGCACTGTCATACTCAAATATTGTTTGTCCGATGCAAACGCAAAAGTCAGCAATATATCTATAAGATGTATGTTGAACCCGGAATATGGATGGGGTTATTGAATAAGTGATTGATATTCAATTTGTTTTTAGTTATTTGTGTGTTGGATTCCTAGGGAATCTTTCGAAAGTTTGGCTCAGTCACCATAACCGTAGTCGAACCATTGAAAGGCTCAAAAGCGCGAAAAAGTGAGGTTTTAACGAACTATGAAAGCAAAAAAGCCCCTAAACTTTTATTGAGGAGCTTTTGTACCGGGGACGGGAATCGAACCCGTACGAGCCTTACAGCTCACAGGATTTTAAGTCCTGCTATTTATGGTTTCATCTGATTTTATATGGTTTAATATCGACTGATAATGAGATAATTATAGGTTTATCAAATCACAATAATTTATAAAAAAACACCATTTGTTTGACCTATGTTCAACCTGTGTTTTGTATATTTGTTTTAGAAAAGGAACAGATATGTCATTATAGACGCCTTTTAACTCATTCCAGACATTTTCCGTATCTGAATAAATGAGGTCGTCTTTCGGGTGAAAGGCCAACCATTGGTTGTTATTTTTGAAGCTAATAACATCATCCTGGCCTACTTTTAATAGCATTTGGTCAAATGCAGGTGAGTGAAATAACCTGATGTATTCTTCTTGCCTTAGAAGCTGATGTAAGTTGTAGGTGTGTCTGATCTTCTTTTTCAAAGCGTTGATTGGATTTTCAGTATATGAGAAGCGGACAAGACTCATTATTTTTAACAGAAGGTTCGGATAGGTTCCAGAACCGTATCCGGCCTACCAACTACATCTTTGTTAACTGTTGAATATTGTTATAGTTTTGCGGGTACAGATCGGTGATGTTTTATGGTTAATTGTCGAGATGTTTGTCAGGGTGATCTTTGGCCAATTTTAGGGATTGACGTTGTGTTTTTTACAGATAGCAAAGAAGGAGTAGATCATGGCAGCCCGTTGTGCTGCTTCATGTGATCCGGAAAAAAGGTAGTTTTTTGGCCCAGGGCCAACGGCCGTATGGAATTTTCGATTTGGTTATCAGAAAGTTTGGATAACTTGCCGGAGAACGTAATCAGGACCCTTGCAATTGGACGAAAGGCGTTTTTGTACGCTGGTTCCCACCAGGCCGCTGAAATGACAGCAGCTATGTATTCCTTTATGGCAACATGCAAGAAAAACGGCGTTGACGAGCAGCAATGGCTGACAGATCTATTTGAAAGAATACAATCCCATAAACACAAAGATCTTTATCAACTGCTACCCAACAACTGGGAGAAGTTCCGAAATCTCGAAAATTAAGCCATAATTACGTTTACCAAATTAGCAAGACGGTTTTTGTCGGAGCGATACGCTTAAAGTCTCCTCATAAATCCCACAATCAATGTTTAAGTACTTCCGTAATGAGATTTTCTCCTCGCCAGAGCAACCGTCATAAGTAATAAGCATTGAAAAGATAGATAAGACTGCATCCCAATTGTATATATTCACATGGTTCTAGTAAAGCTAACATTCCAATTGTATTTTAATTTGATCGGTTCTGTGGAATATCATCTGCGTTGAGACACTTATAGCCAATAATAACTATGAAACAAATTCCTTCGTTTCGCAGTTATTATTGGCTTAATTACTTAGATTATACTTTTTCGCTGGTTTTAGTAAAATAGATTTAGTCCCCCGCTAAGAAATACATAACCATTTATAAGAGCTTAAAACATTCAATTGATCTTGAAAATTTTACTCACTGCTTAAACTTTTTACGGGATTTGTGAGTGCAGTTTTGAGGCTTTGGGTACAAATAATTGTAAGCGTTAAAGCCAACAGAAGAACGGGCGGAATAATAAAAACGGAAATACCAGGTGTTATATGAAATGCATAGTTTTCTAACCAGTTATTGGCTAAATAATAAATGACCGGAATGGAGATAGCAGAAGAAACGCATACCATTTTTATGAAATCTTTTGAAATTAATACAAGTAAACCGATCACCGAAGCTCCTAGCACCTTGCGAACACCAATTTCTTTGGTTCTGAGTTTAATAACAAAACTGGAAAGCCCCAAAAGCCCAAGGCAGGCGACGATTATTGCCAAGATCGAGAAAACACCAAAAACATTACCAAGGCGGCCATCTGCCTTATACTGCCGATCAAAATACTCGTCCAGAAAAAAGTATTCAAATGGGCTCCCCGGAAATGTTTTTTGATAGAGCTTTTCCACTTCGGAAAGACCTTTCGATTGGTTGTCCGCAGGCAGTTTTATTGACATATATTTCCAATCGCTCATCTCTGGATAATAAAATAAAATCGGGTCGAATTTTTCCTTTAATGAACGCTGGTGAAAATTCTTTATAACGCCGCTAACTTTGCAGTGAACTTCTTTATTGCCCCACAACCAGATAATATCCTGGTTTAAAGCATCGTTGGGAGTTTTATATCCAAGCGCCCTAACGACTTCTTCGTTAATCAAAACCTTTATATTGCTTGTGCTATCCAGCTTAAATTTGTCGGTGCTAATAAAGTTTTTTCCGGCGATCAACTCCGTTTTGTACGTAGGAACAAAGTTTTCATCGATTTGCATCAAATATGTTTGAAAGTTATGCTGCTTATCTTGATCTTCCCTTCTTACGCTATTCCGCAAACCTATAGTATGTCCGGGGATATCTGTTGTTGCTGTTGCATTGTCTACCGAATTAATTTTTAGAATCTCGTCTTTGAAAAAATTAAATTCATTAAAAATAACAGAGCCCTTAACAACAGGTGCCTTAACAATGACAACCTGATCTTTCTTGTAGCCAAGATTTCCGTTTCGCATGAAACTAAACTGTTGAAAGACAACAACTGTTGATGCAATCAGAATAATAGAGAGTATGAACTGGAATGAAACCAGAAACTGTCTGATTGAAATACCTCCGCCCGGATGTATTTTTAATCCTTTGAGTACACGGACCGGAATGAATGAGGACAATACGAAAGAAGGATATGCTCCAACCAATAACGTTCCAATCAGGAAAATCGATAGCACCGCAAACCAGAAAACAGGTTTAGCTCCTAAGCCAATTGAGAAGAAACCCGTAGTAATATCTTTCCCGATAAAGTCGTTAAAGAAAGGTGTGCAGCAAAGAATGATAGTAAACGCAATGATAAGGGCAAGGAAGTTGATGATAAAAGACTCAAACAGAAATTGCGTTATTAGCTGAATTTTTTTTGCCCCAACCACTTTTCTCAAACCAACTTCCTTCGCGCGCTCCATTGATTTGGCAGTTGATAAATTGATATAATTGATCCATGCAATGAATAAAATAAATATGCCGATAACACCTAAAAAGAAAACTTCTTTTTCGCTTCCGTTTGCTTCGGCTTCTCTTAAATAATTGGAATGTAGGTGAATATCAGTGATTGGCTGTAAATGAAAGGATGACCGGTAATTCAATTCTTTCATCTTTGGGCCAAGATACTTTTCAACAAAAGCAGGAAATTTCTCTTCCAGTTTCTTTACATCTGTACCTGGGGCAAGTACCACATAATTGTAGAATTCCGCCCTTGACCAATCGTCATAACCATAATTTGGCTTAATAGACGAAAATGAAACCAGCATGTCAAATTTAATATGGGAATTATCTGGAATATCCTCAAAAACACCTGTTACCTTTTCCAACATACTTCCGTTCATATCCAGAATTTTACCCAGCGGGTCAGTATCTCCAAAATATTTTTTTGCTGTGCTGGCAGAAATTACAATACTGTTGGGCTCTGTCAAACAGCTTTTCCGGTCTCCGGAAACTAACGGATAAGAGAAGACATTAAAAAAAGATGCATCGGCAAGATACATATTGTCTTCGGCATAAATCTTTTCCACGCCATTTGAATCTTTATAAGAAAGCGTGTAGGCACTCATGAACAGAGAAACAGGAGCCATCCTGACAAAATCTATTACCTCAGGAAAGTCTGCCTTCATAGCCGGCCCTACCGCCGGATGATTGGCAGCCGTGGTCGGCGTGTTTGCCATACTGCCCGAGAATGAAATGGGTACACGGTAAATATTTACGGCATTTGTATTAAACTGGTCATACGTTGATTCAAAAAACACATATTGAAAAATGAAAAAAAAAGCGGCGATTCCAATCGCAAGTCCGAAGATGTTGATGGCAGAAAACCCTTTGCTTTTCCAGAGGATTCGTCGGGCAATTTTTAAATAATTTCTTAACATATCAGTGTATATTTTGTGAAACAGATTTTGAAATACTTATTACCATTTTCTCACCATGTATGTATCAAACTTGCTAGTATTAACAATTTATCGTCTTTTTTTTCGACTGTGACTGATATTTTCGATTTTCTTTTCTGTGGACTTATCAAAGAAAGGCTCAACAACAATCCTTGCTATACTTTTATATAAGCTGCCTAGATCGCATATTGCATCCGGTATTTAAAAAGTGATTTAGACCCTCTTTAAGATAATTTATAAGGAGGTCAAGTGTAACATATTTTATAATGTTTTGTGTAATACGACCATTTTGCCTGATATCAAATATACATTATATATTACAATTTTGGATATTTTATTGAATTGATAAGCTGTGCTATAATTGGAGAATTCAGATACCAGGACCAGTGGATTCCCCGGCAGAATGACCACTTTGAGAAATCGTTTAACCTGAGTGTATTTCTTTATTAATCAATCATTTGTAATTAATTGCAACGCCCGATTCTATATGAACTCGATTTCCGTTTTCAGATGGTCACGGGCACCGAAACCTCCAATCAAGTACCCTATACATCTTCCTTCTCACTGGTTCTCGCTATGTTACTGAATTATTTTAAAATAATTTGCCGTAAATTGCAATACAGTTCGAAGCTCAACACAATGGACTTGGGGCGAAGTACCAGTCGTGGATAGGATACCCTTATTGTTACACCGAGTGGCTGAATTTCAGAAATAGCGGTAACTTTCCGGAACAGTTATCCCAAATTGCAGAAGTTAGTCGCGATAATCTTTAGTTTGTTTCCTGTTTCCCTGGTTTTACGACTCCTCAAAGGTCCCAACTGGGATGGAAATTTTTAGGCGTAGTCCTAAGTTCCCCGAATTGCTCAGCTCAAATGTTCCGTTGACAGCAGAAACTCTTTCACGGATCGAGGTCAACCCCACACCATTTCTATGCCTCCGCGTCTGCATTCCCTTTCCATTATCCGAGATACTTAAAACGAGATTACCCTGATCAGCGTATGTCAAAATTTCAACCTGCGTCGCCCTGGAATGTTTGATGATATTCGTTATTGCTTCCTTCAAACATAAAAGAATCGTCATTTTAATTTCCGGAGTGGGGGCTAGCTGCATCCAGTCAATAGTTACATCTGCTTCGATGCCTGACCCCAAAAAGAATAGCTCAATGGTGTCATGCAGACTATCGCAAAACTGTTCTGTAGAGTTTTCAAAATATAGTTCGTGTGATTTGTCCCGCGATTTGTCATAGCTGCTCCCGAGTATTTCTGCTATTAATATTAGCGAAGACTTCAGGCCAGAATCCGATACCTCGTCAGCGTGCAGGTAAAGCGACCTCATGCATGCGGCGATGGTAGCGCTTAATTCATCGTGGAGCTGTCGGCCAATTCTCTTTCTTTCTTTATCCCTTTCTTCTTCAATATGCAGAATTTGTAACTGGGTCAGTTCATCGATTTGTCCTACTAATCTCGTGGTATTTTTGATTCCATTCCTGTATTGGATCACTACTATTATTAAGATCAGTAAGATTATTGCGACAATCAGGGCAGCGACATAGCGATTCTTTCGATCCTGATCCCTAAGATTCTGAATTGCAATATTTTGAGCAATATTTTCATTGTTCTGATATACCCTAATTACGTCGCTTATGTGTTTAGAAGAGTTGTATAAACTCTGTAACGCCAGCAACTTCTCATTATAGCGAAGGGCATTATAGTTGTCTCCAGTTCTCTTGTGATACATGTAAAGTTCCTGTGCTGCCCTGGCAGCTTCCGGGCCACTGCCAAATATACTGTCACTTTGAGCCAGTATTTTCTTTCCTTCATTGATTTGTTTAAGCTGTATTAAACTCAGCCCCTGGTAAATGTAAATATTTTTGTCCGTCTCACTGGGAATGTTTTTGAATTTGGGCGACATCATTTTGGCGTAATAAACACACATCTTATAATCTCCGGCAAAATAATGAACCCGGCTTAGCAAACTTAGCGCCTCCTGTCTCACGTGGGCAAACTTGGTGGCCTCTAAAAATTGAGCAATGCTGATCGCGGAATCTGCCTGTACTCGATTGCCTGTATTAATGAATAGATTGCAATAGCAATGTGCTTTGTTTACCAGAGCCGAACCTTTCGCCATATTTAGTAGCTTTTCATTTACTGCTTTTGTTCTCTTCCATATATTTACATAATGCATCGCGCTGTCGGCGTGCTGGATTGCATTCTCATTCAAAGAAAGCTCGCGGAACATATGTGCCAACACTCCGTAACTGTATGCAACCCATTGATAATCTCCCAACTCTTTGTTCAAACTGATGCTTTTTAAGAGGTTGCCATATGCCCGCGGATAAGATCTTTCATACATCAGAAGCGAACCAAGGTAGAGATGATAGTCTGCCAAATGCGCCTGATCGGATAGGATTTTCGGATCAATTCCTGCCTTATAGAGGTAAATATATTTTCTACAAGAGTCAATTCCTCTGCCGGCTGGAAGCTGTATTGCCCAATACCGGATCAACAGCCCAACAGTGTTCAAATATTCCCTGTGGTTATCGGTGCGCCTGCCTAAGGATAACAATTTGTATCCGAGCTGGTCAAGCTCTCCTCGCTCTGAGTCAGAGAGTTTGACTAGAAATTTTGCATTTTCGATAATTCTTCTCAATTCGACGGCCGTCATCGTCATGCGATTTACTGGCCGCAGTGAATCAGGTAACAGATTGTAAACACCTGGACTTAGCTGAGCCATTGTTGCCAGTGGCGACAAGAGCATACAAATTACAATTAACTTCATAATACTTATATAGTAACCGGAGATTCAAATATCACCAATGATGGATATTTATTGGTGCTCCTTTCATATCAAAATATGAGTTCTCAAGCTCGCTACGGCGATTGACAATGCCGGCGTCTATTACGGCGATATGGGGTTCTTCGTCACTTTTGATGACAAAACGTAATTAAAAATTACACAATTATTTGGCTACGTATCCAACTTGCCTCTTGAATTCTACTCCAATTCTGTCAAAAGCTTATAAATTTGGGAGCTTCTATATTGAGTGTTGTATTTCTTATTGATCCATTCAAGCAATAGCGGGACAGACCAACGTTTTTGAGCATACCAAAACTCATCAAGGGGGCAATTCAAGACAACATCTCGAATATCTTCAAGGTCAGATAATGACAAAATTGACTTTCTGCCGCGTCCTGGAAGGTCGTATAACCCTTCGATGCCTTTCGTTTTCGAACCGGTGCACCTAATTGATGACTTGTTTAAAGCTGACCCTGTAGATTCTGGCAACCTGCCGACTCGATAGCCCGGTGGCTACTGGATAAGCCATATTCAATAGGGTTGCGACAGACAATACTGGGTCGCTGTGTAACAATGACCGAATATCTTCGGCTGCATATTCTTTAATTTTTAGTACCGGCTTGCCCATCTCTCTGGATTATTTGAGCACTAATGTATATATTATATGTGTATTTAATAAATATAATTATACTCAACACTCGCCTTATACTGCCCCCTGGCATGAAGCTTGGAGAGGTTAAGATCAATCTTTGGCAAGGAAAAGTATTGGTCAACGCAAGTTCCCTGCAAAGGTACTCCAGATTCCCTCTTTGTAAAAATAAGAGCAAGTTAATCTATAGTTATTATCATCGCCAGCTAGCTTATTTGCCTGTTTCTAGCTATCAAGTGAAGATCAACCTCCGAAGTAGAAGGTTCCTATGCCGAAACCACATCTGTCCACGTAAGATATTTACGGAACGGTTCTGTTCAGACTTAGGCACTTACAGTCGTCGCTTGCAAGGCAGCCGGGACTTTTTGACACAGATCGGTTTGGAATTGGGAGGTGTCAAGACGGCGATGATTAGCCGGTGGGTGGGTAGCTCCGTAAGTGCAGCCACAGTGATCCGAATGATTAAATCGCTGCCGGTTGTCGATAGCATTATATGCTCCGGCATCATCGGGGTAGATGATTGGGCTTTAAAAAGGGCCGAACCTATGGTACAATCCTGGTGGACCTACATCAGAATAGGGTTATCGCCTTATGGGGAGGTCGCAGTGCGGAAGCGCTCGAAGCTTGGCTCAAACAACACCCGGAGGTGCATACTGTGGCCAGGGCCAGGGCATCGGCCTATGCATTAGGTATCCGCAAGGGGCCCCGCAAGCCAGGCAGGTAGCCGATCGCTTTCATTTGCTGGTTAATCTCAGAGAAGCACTCGATCGAGTAATGCAAAGACAAAGCGAAACGATCAAAAAATGTTTCGTAGCCTTTCATGACAAGCAAAATGCACATAATCAATTCATTCCTCTTAACCATGAAACTGCAACCGGCAAGCGCATGCAAACTGAAAATTCCGAATTGTTTACGGGAAATGTCAACCCCCGTAGACAGTTTAAATTTGAGCAAACCAAGAAACTCTATGCTCAGGGACACAGCATCAGCGCCATAGCCACTCACCTGAAATCAAACAGGAAATCCATAAGGAGATATATCCACCTAGATGTCTTGCCAGCTCGGAATACCCCAACCACCTCTGAGTATTCGACCAATTTTGATCACTTCATTCCATACATCCAACAGAATTATGGACCACAGACGACTTATAAGCAGCTTCTTGCGGACATGATAGCACAGGGCTTTAACGGCAAATACACCAGCTTTTGCGAAAGAATGAACCGGCTTGTAACGCAAAATTTAGTGAGGCAGCCCCTGGATAAACCCCAACTACTTGCCAGACAGCAAACCTAGTCAAGCACCAAGCTGGCCTTCATTGCCCTAACAGATACATCCTTATTGCCAGCTAAAGATCTGGAATTCTTTACTTTTCTCTGCCAACACAGTGCTCCAATTCAGAAGGCCACCGAGCTTGCCCAACAATTCAAAGCACTCTTGGGCAAGCAGCACCATGGCACTTTTGACGAATGGCTGGAAAGTGCCTCGCATCCCGCCTCCCTTTTGAAAAACTTTGCAAAAGTATGTGCACTGATGTTTAGCTCGAAAGCAATCTGATCGACGCCCTTTCCCCAGGACATGGCGGTAAGTACTTCAAGCTCGCGCGGGCTGAACTGCAAAACTGCCTTTTCGTCTTCTGTCGAGTCGCTGATTTACTTAATCTTGTTAGAGTAGTAGACTTGGTTTTCAGACAACGCTTTCAGGACTGCCAGGATTTTGTCGGCACCATTGGATTTGCTAATAAAGCCGTTGACCTTGTTGAGTAGCAACTTCCTGATCAGCCAGGGGCCGCTAACCCTGCGGACCATCACCACCTGCACCGATGGGCAAAAACGGCGTATATCGCCCATTACAAACACCGGGTTGCATCCCTATATAAAGATCACCTCAAATTTAGCATAGAATGGGAAAAACTTGGTTTCGGCACTTTAAAGTTGACGTATATACCTCAATAAAGGTATATGCGTCGATAACTTTACAGCAATTGTGGTATTTCAATCGTGCCATGGGCAGCAGAACTTTGCAACGTGAAAATTCAGAAGAATAGCCTGTTAGTGGCTGTCTTTGAATGTTCAATGTTCCACCCAAATTACTTTAAAATGAAACAAACAGAATTCCCCTCCAATGTGCGACCTGCATTTTTTACCATGGCTTTTGCGTTAATGCTTTCCGGCAATTCGCTGATGGCTCAGGTAAAAATCGGGGCCAATCCAGCCATCATTACCCCAAACGCAGTTCTCGACGTTGAAGGCATCAGCACTCAACGCACGGTGATACTGCAAAATGGCAACATCGGAGTCAATCAGGTTGCCCCTACCAACAAGCTGCATGTAAAGGATACTGCTAATCCATTGCGGTTGGAAGGTATGCAGGTATCTACCCAGCCCAGAGACAAAAGTGTGGTTGTCGATGCAAATGGCGTGCTCAAAACCACGACTGCCGGTGCAATAACCGTCTTCGCCCTGGCAGGTAGTGCACCTTTCAACACTGCGCGGAAGTTCATCGGTGAAACAACGGAGATGCAAAATGAGGTCATCGTCGGCAACACCATCTCAGGTGCCAGCTATAATCAGAATACTAATATGTTGACCGTCCCGTCAGGCACATATATTATGACTTTCGCCATGAACGCCAGCATCGTTTCGTCCAACGTCACATCACCGTTGCATAGCTATTTCTTTGATTTTCCATCGGCATTTTCCAGCGCCGCTCGTATCCATTCCAATCAGTCCTCCAATGCAGGCGGTACTGGAAACCATGGCATCAATATCACTTCGGTAGTTAAGATCGCCAATCCCACCAGTATCTATGTTGCATTAGGCTGGGGACAGGGTGGTAACATGGCCGCAGGCGATCAGATCTCCATTGACGGGTGGCAGTTTAGCATCATCCGGGTTGCCGACTAGGTGCCTGCTGAAAAGCCTGTCAAACAAATGCCCTTAAAGGGGATAAACCAACTAGACATATGAGAATGAAATATCTGCTGCCAGCACTGCTTGCAATAGGCCAGATGAGTTATGGCCAGGGCAGTCAAATCAACAATGTAGTTCAAACTTTCCCAGGGGGCTACTACGGGGTCTGCGGCCAGCTTACTTTTAACAAGGGTTATATAGTCACGCCGCGCAGTGCGCCAACCTCTAGTAGCACCTATTTTACCAGTGGATCAACTCACGCTGGCTCTACGGATTCTTCCCACGTGAACGGTTATGCCGAAAGAGAAGGTGCTACTGCATTCGTCTTTCCAGTCGGGGACGGCACCAAACTTAGGACTGCGGCCATCTCGGCGCCACTAAGCAGCAGCCGTTTCCAGGCTGCATACTGGGCTGTCAACCCATCGGCTGCAACATTACCTTCAGGCGCACCGTTTCCGGTATCCAATCTTGCGACTGATGTAATCGCAGTCAGCACCAAAGAATACTGGGATGTTAACGGTACTTTGCCGGTAAACATTACTTTGAGCTGGAATGCGCAGAGTGATCTGGCTATATTGACAGCTAATGATCTGTCTAAACTGGTGGTTTCAGGGTACAGCGTCGCCAACAACCGCTGGGAAAACCTGGGTTCTGCCGGCACGACCGGCACGCTGGCAACCGATGGCAGTATTACCGCTGAAAACGTAACGCCTAATCTATATAGTGCATTCACTTTCGCCGTAGGCAGATCATCTGCCATCCCGGATCTGACCCCGACAACGGACATTGATGCGTTGGCATTCTCTCTCGCAGGTCAGCCGCGCGATTTCGTAGTGAACATCTATGAGATCAATAACATTGCGGCCACAGGTAGCATTTCCTTGCGGATCAACAAGCTTTCCGCCTTCACTATTACTTACCCGACTGCCAGTGGTATCTCCAACGTCTTAGGCGGAACGGCCAACCAGAACAGTAACTGGACCTTTAACGAGAACGCTATTTTCATTACAGCAACCGCTAAACCAGGCGTTACTATCCCCGCAAATGGCCAAGCCACGTTAGGCTTCACTATCTCTCGCAACGCTTCGGTTCCTCCCGGTACAAAGCAAAATATCACACCGACGATTGTCGGCGGCTCAGGGGGAGAAACTAAAACGGACAACAATTCAGTGGTTACCACAGTGAACGCGCCAGCTCTTTAATCAAACCTATCTAGTCACTATTATGAAATCTATAAAGTTATACCTGATTGGGCTGCTGGTAGCAGCGGCATTCCTTCCTTCGGCAGCCCAGGATGTCTCGATCAACATCCTGGCAGTCCCGGACTCGCTTCATGTTGGTGAAAAGGGCTATGTTCAGGTCGATATCTGCAATGTGGACGCCAATCCCATTGCCGCACCCGCCAACAAGCTTCGTCCGCAGCTGAGCGTAGCGGGTAATGCTACAATTATCGGCGTTGCAGATGCAAACGGCGACACTTTAACCGGTTGGCAAATACTTTCATTGACCAATGGTCCCGGAAACACGATCCGTCTTCTCAACAGCCAGCCACTAGCCAATGCAGAGTGTCTCCAATTCCGGGTCATTATCCAGGGCGTTGTACAGAGCACCACCCAGATAATCGGTTCCACGCTTGGTTTCCAGGGTCCTCAAACTGCTGGCAATAACACTGCTAATGACAACAGCGAGACCGGCATTGCGGTCATAGGCTCACTGCCTGTCACTCTGGTACGTTTTGACGCCAACCGCGAAAACCAGGTAACCTGGCTCTCCTGGGCGACCACCGAAGAAACTAACAGTGATTACTTCGAAGTGCAGCATAGTAGCAATGCGAAAGACTGGGCCGTCATTGGCAAAGTAGCCTCTGGCAAAGAGAGCACTACGCTACGAAGCTATCAATTCGTACATGAGCTGCCTACTGCGGGAGTAAATTACTATCGCCTGCGAATGGTGGACAATGACCTGACGTATACATATAGTCGTATCAGCGAGGTCAACTTCGGAGATGCCCCGTCGATAATACTCTACCCGAACCCGGTGTCTACCAGGCTTTATGCCAAAGCCCGACAAGGGAAATCCGCCGTCAGTTCAGTCGAAATATTTTCGTCAGCCGGCCGCCCGGTCTTCAAGTCTAGTCCTGTTTCAGTCGAAGGAATCGATGTCCGGATGCTGCCTGCCGGCGTCTATATACTCAGAACCACAGCTATCGACGGTACACTATACACCCAAAAAGTGATTATCGGACGATAATCCAAACTATTAAACATCCAGGCAAAACTCGTTAGCGGGATAGGGATGAGCAAGCTGCTATGGTGCCCGTCAGCAAGTGAGCCAGATCACAGAATGGGAGATAAAAACTAATTAGCATTGGTAATCTAGTCAGAAAGCGGTGATGTCGTCAGTTTGACTTTTCATAATGAATCCAGTTTTAGGTCGCATCTAATGAAAGCAATAATCTTAGTTCCTCGAAATCAGCAGCTGTGCTGTGTTAGCCACAGCAGGATTATTTACTGGGAGAGTGCTTCGAATATTTGGCCTTATCTCCTGCTGCCAGCATCTTCGTTAAAAAAATCATCGGAAACAGGTCATCACACAAAGTTTAAAGATTTATTAGTCCAGACCATTCATCCATTTCGTTAAACTACTACCGAATCATGGTCCAGTTACTGAAAAGCCATGGAATAACGGCCTTCAATGCTTTGCCGCCGAGCTTCTCTGCCGACCATTCGACTTTCCCATTCAAGCTCTGAACCCGCTGCCGTATTGAACCCAATCCAATGCCTTGTTTGTGATGATGGCCGATACCTTGTCCGTTGTCTGTGACTTTTAATACCAATGCGTTCAGATCACAGTAAACCAAAATTTCAACCCTTGTGGCCTTCGAGTGTTTGATCTCATTGGTAACCGCCTCTTTCACGATCATTAACACAGCGGTTTTTAGCTCGTTGGATAGGATGAAGCCGTCAGTTTCTCGTGTGAAATCTACGTCAATCTCTGTGCCGGCAAATAATATATCGAGACTATCCGTCAGCCTGGACCAAAAGCCATCGGCGATCCCGGCCTCGTGGAGTTCATGGGACTTTCCACGTGCGGCCTGATAGCCTTCATCGAGCATTTGGGCGAGCCGGTTCAGCCAGATTTTTTCGTCTGACGTGTTTCTTGCTCGGCTTTCATGTGAAGCATCGGGGCTCCGGCAGCCACCGTACCTGAGAGATTATCGTGAAGTTCTTGTCCTAAACGGATCCGCTCCTTTTGTTTTTCATCCTCAATCCGGATAATCTGAGAATTGGTCAGCTCCTCGACTTGATCAAGAAGCGCCATTGTTTTTTTACTTTTTAGAGCGGTACCTCATTCCCACAACCAAAGCGCCTAGAAACAAAATTACAGCTCCAAGGCCTGCGTAGGTCTGGTTACGCTTTTGGGTTGCCCGAAGCGCCTGAATATCCTTTAACCTGAGGGCATCAAGATTATCTCGCTGGACCGCAAAAATCTCCCCCCCCTGATTCAGCCGACTTACAGAATCCTGAAAAGAAAGCAGTCAGTCCTAGTATTGAACCGTCATTTCATATTTGCATCCTTTTTTTGCTGCTGTCGCTATTTCGCCAATCAGCAGCCCGACCTCCGCTCCTATACCTTTAATGGGGTTTGCCCTGATAAGTCTAAGTCCCTCGATCGACCGGCCCAAATGCATCAATGACAATCCCTTGTAAATAAGCCCGTTTCTTTGCTCGTCAGAAGGAATATCGCCCCTCTTCAATGACCAGGAGCTATCAACCGCAACCACACACTGCTGGTAATTTTTTAAATAGTAATTTATTCTTCTGGCCTTTATGTCATACACTTCTGCCCTGTTATTCGCCAGATTGGAGACTTTTTCAAGTTGCGAAGTGGCTGACCACGCGGAATCAATATACCTTTGTTCAGGTCTCTATGTATCTAAGAAGATATATGCAAAAACTTTTTGATTAAGCAAGCTGGCCATGGTTGGGCTCATGGTGAAATGTGCAGTCGCACGGGCCTGATCGAGGTTTAAATAAAATATTGCGCTATCGGCATAAGTCCGCGCTTCTTCAAAAAAACAAGTTTAAAATGCATTATTGCCAACAACCCAAAAGTTGCTGAAATACAGCGATTTAACCATTTCTTTTGATGGTACTCAATTGCACGATGCAATTCCATATAGGCATTCGTAAACCTGCCTGATATATTTTCGACTCCTGCCTGGTAATTGTGATAATGCGCCATTTCCAATGGCCTGGCAGTACTATCCTTTCCGATCAATTGGCGGAATCGTTTATTGTATTTTTGCAACGAATCCAGTGGATTGACCGGTGTCTTTATATTGTAAGACCGCCTGTTTAGCCAATACAGACAGCTGACCTTCGCGTAGTCCAGTTGCTGCTCACGATCGACAATTGACTTCGTTATGACAACGCTTAGCCGGTCAAGCTCCGAATAATCCTCAGACGCGTGAAAGTCTAAGATAAAGGAATGAAATCAAGATACGTTTGGCGTGCGGCATTGACACAGCGCGCGGGTTGACTGGCCTTAAAGAATCGGGCAAGACGTTAATAAACCGTTGGCTCAACCGCGCGTGGACGCCGAAGCATTGTACCAAAAAGAAAATGAGACAGCATATACGTGGAGCTAACATTTCTTTATAACTACTCTTGGGCAAGGATCCCGGCCCGAATCGCATAACCCACTAATTCTGCAACAGAGTGGCAACCGGACTTGGACAAAAGGTTTTTGCGATGGGTAATTACTGTGTGTACGCTGATGTTAAGTTCGGCGGAGATCTGATCGACACTTTTCCCCCAGGACACAGCGGCCAGTACTTCAAGCTCGCGTGAGCTCAATTGCAAACTCGACTTTTCCTCTTCTGTGGAATCGACGATCTGTTTTATTTTATCAGAATAGTACAACTTGTTTTCAGACAATGCTTTCAGGCAGGCCAGGATCTGATCTGCTCCATCGGATTTACTGATAAAACCGTTGACCTTGTTCAGCAGCAGCTTTCTGATGAGTGCCGGGTTACTCATCCCACTGACCATGACCACTCGGACGGAAGGACAGAAGCGCCTGATATCTCCCATTAAAAAGATCGGGTTGCAGCCCGGCATAAAATAATCCAAAAAAAGGTAGTGGGTTGCAAGGTTGTTATGGATAAAGTATTCCATGACTGCGGCTTCCGTATTGAAGGCTTGTACAGCCTCAAAAAGCCCCGTCCTTTCTAGTAACATGGCAAACGATGCGGCAAACATTTTGTGATCATCCAAAATGACCGCTGTCGCATTGCTTCTTGGTTTAACTTCCATATGATTCGTTGCCAGTTTCTTACCGGCGCAAGATGGTTATAATTGAAAATTGAACATAACATTTCTTTTTAAAATTCCCTCGTTTTTATCAAGTTAACGGATAGAAGGTTTTCGCTAAAAATGACTTTCCATCTGCCGAATTTGTTTGAGCAGACAAGTCCGGCTTCTGTCCGCGTGCCGTTCCCCACTTAAAATCTACCAGCAACATGCGAATGAATCTAAGACTATAAACATAAAACAGTAAGCCCCAGCAGTTCCTTGTATTGGTCCTCCTGGTCAGACGAACCGGCAGACCACCCAGAAGTATTCAGCGCCTTGGATGTAAGCAAAAGATTAACAGGAAAATCCAATGAAGACCAAGTACATCATTATGCGGCCCTAGACTCGGCACAAAACTACTAGCTTCTGCCTTCGGTGAACCCGAGAGCACCACTCAGAGTGTTGAAATTACCGCAATCGAGGTAGGCATCCAGCCAAATTTACCGCGATCAGCGTATTTCCCTCCATCATGTTTTGACAGAAATTTGCAGCTAAATACAGGACACTCACCATCCTTACCCTATTCTTATGAAGATTGCTATCGTCGATCAATACCCTATTATCCAGACTGGTCTAACCATTTACCTGCAAAGACTTTTCAACGATGTTTCGATCATCGTAGCCAGCTGCCTTGAAGAACTGGAAGACAAGCTTGCCGCGCAAACGCCTGACGTGGTGATCATCGCTGTCACCCAGGAACAAAAAACAAGTAATATGGAGCTGATTTCACGCTGCCGGGAATTGTTCGAGTTAAAAAGAGTAGTTATTTATGACGAGCAGGCCGATTTCAGCCAGCTTCAAAATTATTTCAGGGCCGGGGTCTACAACTATATATCTAAACAGTCGGATTTAAAAGAGCTCTATAACTGTATTTTAGAAATAGTGGGTGATGCCCTGGTAACCCGACATAGTCCTGTCGTCGTCAGCTCACCACATTCCCCACGGGCAAAATTGAGCGCCCGTGAGTTACAGGTCGCGCTGCTTCTGAGCGAAGGTATTAAAAACAACTCAATCGCAGGCCAGCTAAAGATATCGGCCAGCTCGGTCAGTTCCTACAAAAGAAGAGTCTTTATTAAAATGGAAGTCAAAAACATCGTCCAGCTCAGAGAATTGATGCTTTATTAGATAACCTAATTCCGCTAACCATCCAATAACGTTGATGCACATGTTCCACCTGCGCATTTTTGCTGCCGCGCAATCATGATAAGTTACTAGGTAGAGGCTAGATCCATACTAAAAAATGTGCGGATTGTTATATGAGGGTCTTGCCATTGGACTCCGCGATCAGTTTACCCTTCATTCACAAAATCTATTAAGAGTAGTTATTCGCTTCTTGCGAATTAATGTTGAGTCGTAGTACATTCAGTCTTCCGGAAATCCGGAAGACTTGATTCGAGATAGTTTGCCGTAGCCGAAACGATGTCATCGACTTTATCAACTCGCACCAACGAAAAATTTCCGAGCCTGACTGGCTGCACTGGTGGTTCGGGCATGTTAAGCGTGCTAGGTGGAGAATTCGGATACAAGGACCAGTGGATTCCGCGGCAGAATGACCACTTTGAGAAATTGTTTAACTCGAGTGTATTTCTTTATTAATCAATTATTTGTAATTAATTGTAATGTCCGATTCAATATGAACTCAATTTACGTTTTCAGATGGTCACGGGCACCGAAACCTCCAATCTTGACCCCAAAACTTACAATCACATTCTTTTGAATGACTCTATCAAAAAGGTAATTTTACCAGGATCACAGTTTCAGGTTTTCGAAACTGTATTTGATGATCACGATAGCGACGCAGAGATAGAACGCGTTAGAAATCAGTTAGAACCGATCATTTTGAAAGTGGATTGCCGCGACATTTACGACAACAAGTTTTCATTTGAGCGAAAACTTGACTGGTTTTCCAGGCATGCTGCGAGAAATGTGAATAGCTCTCTCTAGCTTGACTAATTTCTTGACGCCGGGCATCCACGTTAATATTGTCAAGTAAATGAAACACAAAACTTGACAATTCATTTCAGCCATCCTATCTTTGTAGCATGTTAAGTATATCTGAAAAAATAACGCAAAAGATCAACAGCATGCCCGAAGATATCACTTTCGGGTATGAGCAGTTGCCTATTAACCGGGAAGAATTCTGGTCGGCAGCAAAGGCTATGGAGCGTTTGCAGAAGAAAGGGCTGGTTAAAAAGCTGTCCAAGGGCAGATTCTATAAGCCGAAAATGACAGTTTTTGGAGAAAAGCAGCCTGGTGAACAAGATATACTAAAATCCTATTTATATCAAAAAGGGCAACGTACAGCCTATATCACGGGGATTAGCCTTTACAACCAGCTGGGGCTTACCAGTCAAATACCCTCTGTTATTCAGATAGCAAGCAGATCTCGCCGTAACCTGAGTGGAATCGGGGCCATCAGGGTCAGTCCGGTCAAAAGCTATGTAGAAGTCACCGAGCAAAATTATCAAATTCTTGGTTTTCTGGACGCTATGAAGGATTTAAAACGAATCCCGGATGTGGATGTTTCGAACGCAGTTGCACTGTTTAAAAACAGGATAAAGGAGTTGGAGCAAGATCAGCAAAGCCAAATAATTGTTTTGGCATTGTCATACCCGCCTCGGGTACGGGCATTGCTTGGGGCGATTATGGAGGATATAAAGTCCCAAATTGATTTGAACAGACTTAAAGAAAGCCTTAATCCATTAACTAAGTTTGAATTAGGGATACCTGACACTATTCTGAAAACCGTTTCAAACTGGAATATCCTATGAGATTACATGAAAACAAAGAATTGTTTACCGATGCAATTTCAATCACAGCAGAATATTTAAAGCTGCCTGAGATTTACGTTGAAAAGGATTACTGGGTTACGCTGACATTGAACCGTATTTTCACAAGTCCTTTGGCAGAATTTACTGTGTTCAAAGGCGGCACCGCATTGTCCAAATGTTTTGATTTTATCAATAGATTTTCCGAAGATATTGATCTTGTATTGTTAAAAGATACAAGTCTTTCTCCCAATCAATTAAAAGAGTGTCTAAAAAAGATCAGCAATGCCGTTTCTGAATTCCTGCCTGAAATTGAAACGGAAGGCATTACCAACAAAAAGGGAATGATCAGGAAAACGGCTCATTCGTATTCACGGAATTTCGAAGGGAATTTCGGGCAGGTGAGGGATCTGATTATTCTGGAGTCAAGTTGGCTGGGTTCATCCGAGCCGGTGACGAAAGGAATGATAAGCTCCTTTGTATACCAAATGATGCAGGACAGAGAGCAGGAAGGTTTAGCCGAAGAATACGTACTTATACCTTTCGAGGTATCAATACTTGCACCGACACGGACGCTGTGTGAAAAAATAATGAGTTTGGTGCGCTTCTCATACACAGAAACACCCATTATTGATTTAAGAAATAAGATACGCCACATCTATGATCTGCACCAATTATTAGAACAAGACGACATTAGTGCCTTTTTCGACTCAAATGTTTTTGATGATATGCTTCACAAAGTGGCGCACGATGACGAAATTAGTTTCAGAAATAATAAGGACTGGTTGTATAATCCACCTGCACAGGCCTTGATTTTTGCTGATCTGGGCAAAGTGTGGCCAGAGATGCGCAGTACCTATAATGGGACATTTAAAAATCTGGTTTTCGGAGAATTGCCGGACGAGAATTCCGTATTGATAACGCTTGAACGTATAAAAAGTCGGTTGGCACTAATTCAATGGAACTTAGTCAGTACAGACTAAAACGTCGTTATTCTTATTAAGTGACTTTGTTAATCCAACACCAAATCGAAATTTCAGATGATCCCGTACTTTTAAAATCGAATCATGTGGTGTCAGGGCCAGAGGAATGGTCGATTTAAACGGAAAGTTTGAATTTGATCGTTCTAAACTTATTAACGCTTGTTAACCCATTTTGCGGCAATGGTGCGGCAATGGAATTCAATTTTTTGGGAAAATGCTAAAAAATTGGAGCGGGCGCAGGGGTTCGAACCCTCGACTTTCACCTTGGCAATTGTATTCAGGCAATATTTCCCCTTCTTATCCAACGTTATTTGTTCTTAAGAATCAATATTATAATTGAAATTCGGGGTTGCTCGAACTATACTGATTTTAACAGCTGCTGCGGCTGGTGATTTCGGTGCCGGTGACCACTGGAATACGGAAATCGGGATCATATAAAATCGGACTTTGCAATTAATGGTAAATATTTGATTAATAAAGAAATATACAAGGATCAAACGCGCTCTCAAAATGGTCATTCTGCCACGGAATTCACTGGTCTCTGTATCCGAATTGCCCAACAGTATCTGCAAAACACTACCACGAAGTTTGTTTTGATTCTGGTTGCAGCTATTTTTCTCATACCAACGGTAAGACAGGTAAGTATTTGGCAAGTTGGCGATCTTGTATACCTCAAAAAATCGAATCCACAAGTCGTGATCCTCACAAACGGAAAATCCAACACCATAGCGGAGTTTGCATGCCAGCTTGGAACGCATTGTCACCGCTGAATGTGCGAATTGGTTCCTAAACTTCAATGCTAAGTGAAGAAAATCCTTTTCACAATGCGTTCTAAGAAATTCAAGGTTTTTGCCTTGTTCGTCCACGACTTGGTACCACCCACCTACCAACGCGAATTCTTTGTGTTTATTTAAAAAACTTATTTGCTCCTCCAGACGATTTCCTAACATGACATTGTCAGCGTCCATGCGTGCAATAAATTCTCCCTGTGCCAAATCAAGACCTTGATTTAACGATGCCGATATTTCGATCATTTTTATAAAATCTTATTCTCTTATCTTTATAAGAACGAATGATCTGAAGCGTGTTATCGGTACTCGCGTCATCAATACTGAGTAGCTCAAATTTTTTATACGATTGTGCAAGAATGCTATCAAGAGCCTCTTTAAGGTACACTCCACAGTTATACACTGGTATGAGTACTGTCGTTTCTGGCATAAACTAACATTCTAATTGAAATTAAATCCACTAGTCTTAATCAGTCTTCCTAATATCAAGAGCCCCAAAAGTGACACAATCCAAAATATCCAGAAAAAAGCCTTGGTGCGTGGTGTGACAATAAAATTATCGTTAGGTGTAAGGCCCGATTGTTTTGAAACACCGTAATAATCGTATAAGAGATAGTATAAGATCGTTGTAGGAATAATAAATACGATTAAGCCGACTACGAACTTATTTGGTTGTATCCGATTTACAAACTGTCCACCAAAAAGGGTGCTCACAATCATCACGATGTTTAGAACTAAGGCACCAATGCCGAACCCCACTTGTATTAGTGTGGATAACCAGGCAGGACTTTTATTTTTGCCTGTCTGGTTATCTTTCAAGTGCAATAAAAAAAATGTATAATAATATCTGTAAAGGAACTTCATCTATGCCAAATTAGTGATCTTTCAATACTTCATATATTTCCCAAGCAAATAAAACTGTTCCGCCGACTATTACAACTCCATCATTAACGCCGGGTACCATCAAACCTGCACCTAAAGGGAATTGCCCCAGGTCTTCCCAGTCACCACCCTGAAAATATTTAACTAGTTTGGAGTCAGCGCTAACGCTTCCGAAAGCTTTACTAGCAAGCAAAAATCCTAGATAGGACTCGAGCTTAAGAGTAGCTGTAGCCATGTCTGCGTGATCTGCAGCCATTCCAAAAGAATTTAACATTAAGCCGACGACATCCGATGCGGAATAGGCGTTCGGCACGATAGTGACTTCCTCTAAGGTTCCACCGTTCACTTGTAGCTCATACCTTTTTGAACCTATGTTCAGCCAGTAACCATTACTTCCATTATATCCTGAGGAACCGTTTGTGTCTAATTCGTAATGGCCTACCTTTAGCTTAGTCGTGTTTTTGCAGAAAATTCTTTGAATTGGTGAAGTCAATAACCTGCTGATAATAATAATTGGAAATTCCTGCGTAATGCCTTCGGTTATTCCAAACTAAAGGATTAATTCGAGAATTAAACAATATTTCTGTCGATAATTGATACGATACAGTACGTAAAAAAACTACATATTCCGGAGATATTATAATATTTCTTGATTGTAATCCGATAATATTATGTAAATTTGGTATTATAATCCTATGATATGATAACAAGACTGCTTCAAGATAAGATCGAACAACGACTTTTTAATGGAAAAGCTATTTTGCTTTTCGGTCCTCGCCAATCCGGGAAGTCGACTTTAGTCGAATCGGTACTTGCCGGAAAGGATCACATGTACCTTAATGGTGACGATGCAGATGTGCGGGAAATTTTGACCAACACAACAGCAGCAAAGTTACGGCTGGTAGTTGGCAGCAAAAAGATTTTATTTATTGATGAAGCCCAGCGCGTACCGAATATTGGCCTGACACTTAAGTTGTTTACGGATCAAATAAAGGATGTGCAGGTAATTGCCACAG
>Ga0247817_10000099_pt1 | contig 71590 bp, 78 predicted proteins | sample UWRJL212509R1_FD_178010 | JGI IMG/M metagenome (GOLD analysis project Ga0247817, IMG submission 178010) | Plant litter microbial communities from Arlington Agricultural Research Station in Wisconsin, United States - UWRJ-L212-509R-1 | ecosystem: Environmental > Terrestrial > Plant litter >... | reverse complement strand
GTCAAGGACTGAACGACGACCCCACCGAAGGTGAGTACGTTGCGCCTGAGGATATGGAACAGCCGGCAGACACCCCGCGTGTCGACCCGGTTGCCCCTGCTCCTACACCGCCTGCACCCACCCCGGCAACGCCGGACAACCCGAACCCGGCCCCTGTGCCGACGCCGGACCCGACACCGCCACCTGCCCCGGAAACGGAAGCACCTGCCCCCACTACACCGGAGACAGGCTGCATCGTAATCCCCAACATTGAAACATGTGGGGCTCCGGCAGCAGCCGCTCGACCCGCCGCTCCCGTAGCGACGCCGACGGTTGCTGAACCAGCAGAAACACCCGCCGCAGCGCCTTCAGAAATGGAAGCGCCGCCAGCTGCTGCTCCGGTTGCTTCGGCACCAGCACCAGCGCCGGCCGCCCCTGCTCCTGCAGCACCGGCACCGGCAGCACCCATCGTCTCGACGCCGGCTCCCACGCCGACTCGTGACCCCGAAGTAGCACCTGCTCCCGAGGTCGAAGCGACCCCGCCCGACGTTGTCGTGGAGTAGTTAAATGAGTGGGTGCACAATCAGCCGCAAGGCAAGGTTGTGCCCCACTCAGTGCTCATTAATAGCTTTCCAGAATAAGGAGTCCTACAGCAGTTATTTAGTTAACCTTAGTAGATTTATTATCTGTGAGTCCCCGCTCGTGCATTGTTCTTTTCGAAGAACATGCACATTATAACGATCTGATTTGTGCGTATTTAACAAACTGGCAACAATGTTAATTTGACACCTAATGTTCAATAAATTATTAATTTTGATTTTTATCTGCGAGATAAATCAAGAAATGGAGAAATTATGAGTAAACTAACTTCACTCATCCGCCGAGCTCCTAAACGTACAAGTGGAATTGTTGCAATGATTGCACTAGCAGTTATTGTTCCAGTTGCAGCACTTGCTTGGGGCCCATCACGAGAAACATTTACAATCGAAAAACCTTCGGACCACGTTGCGTTCAACTCGATTACAAACAACCCTAACATTGGCGACGAGCGTAACTTCGTGGGTATCCGCGAAACTACTGCTGCTAATACATGGTACGACGACATGACTGTACAACCGGGCAAAGAATACTTTGTACGTATGTATGTTCACAATAACGCTGCTGCAAACTTAAACCTTGTAGCTGAAAACGTAACTGCTAAATTCAACCTTCCTACAACTACTGGTAAATCACTACAAGTAAACGGTTTTTTGAACGCAAGTAACGTTGGTGCGGACACTAAAGGTAACAAGGGTGCATATGCAGAAGTATATGACCACGCTACTTTTAACAGTACAACCAACTTTAACCTTTCATACGTAAGCGGAAGCCTTAAGTACGAAAACAACGCCTTCGGCGCTGCAGGTACACCACTTCCTGAAAGCATTTTCACAAGTGCTGGTGCAAAGCTTGGTTACGACAAACTAGATGGTAAAATCCCTGGTTGTTTCCAATACGACGGTTACGTAACTTTCAAAGTTAAACCACAATTTGCACCAACTACTAACTTCTCACTCACTAAAATGGTGAGCAAGCACGGTGAAGCAAAGTGGAGCGAAAGCTACGCTGCGCAACCTGGTGAAGTTGTAGACTTTATTCTTGCTTACAAGAATACTGGCGAAGTACAACACGATGATGTTACTTTCCGTGACACATTGCCAACTGGCTTAACTGCTGAACCTAACTCAAACACTTGGAGCAACGCTTCAAAGCAAAACGTTCCTGTTACTACAAGTAACCTTACGAATGGTACCGGCATCAACGTTGGTTCATACGCAAAGGGTGCAAATGCATACACTGTATTTAGCGCTAAAGTTGCTGCAAAAGAACAACTTAAGTGTGGTGTAAATACATTCGTTAACAAAGGTAAAGTAAACACTGGCGGTTACGCTGTTGAAGATACTGCAACCGTTACTGTTAACAAAGACTGTACACCTCCACCTGTTAAGAACATCACTGTTTGTGAACTTGCAACAAAGAAAATCATCACTATTGATGAAAAGAACTTTGATTCAACTAAGCACTCAAAGAACCTTGATGACTGTAAAACTGTTCCACCAGTAAAGATTACTGTTTGTGAATTAGCTACTAAGAAAATCGTCACAATTGACGAAAAAGATTTCGACGCTAAGAAATACTCAAAAGATCTAAACGACTGTAAGACAGTTCCACCAGTTAAAATCGTAGTTTGTGAACTTGCTACTAAAACAATTGTTACTATCGACGAAAAAGACTTTGATACTAAAAAGTACTCAAAAGACCTAAACGATTGTAAGACTCCTGAAAAGATCATTGTTTGTGAATTAGCTACAAAGAAGATTATTACTATTAATGAATCTGACTTCGACGCTAAAAAGCACTCAAAGAACCTTGATGACTGTAAAACTGTTCCACCAGTAAAGATTACTGTTTGTGAACTTGCAACAAAGAAAATCATCACTATTGATGAAAAGAACTTTGACGCAACTAAGCACTCAAAAGATCTAAACGACTGTAAGACAGTTCCACCAGAACAAATCACTGTTTGTGAAATTGCTACTAAGAAAATCGTTACCATCAACAAAGCTGATTTTAACGAAACTAAGTACACTACAGACCTCACTAAATGTGCTGAAACTCCTGTGACACCACCTGAGCTTCCTCACACTGGTGCTGGTGAAGACATTGTTGCCATCCTAGGACTAGGTTCGCTAGTTGCCGGTGTAGCTTACTACATCGCCAGCCGTCGTGCCCTTGGCCTCTAGAGTCTGACCGCTCATTCTACTGAAGCGATTCAGAACCTTCAAAACCCCGCCCCTTAAAAGGCGGGGTTTTTGGTATACAAATTTTATTGCTACAATAGAGCTATGCCGAATAAACAAAAGAAGAAGCGCAACAAACCCTATCGTGGTGTTGATGCCGCAATCGACCGTCCAATCCTCACTCGTATATCAGCAGTTCACCGTAACCCTGTGAACCAATGGTGGTTTGACCACAAACGTATTGCTAAGCCAATTTTAATTGCTGCACTAGTTCTTGCTGTTATTGTTGTACTTATAGTTCAACTTATCAATATTTCTACGAACTAGTTTTAAGCCTACTACTTAGGCAGTGGGAGCCTAAACCCAAAGGAGCTTCCTTTGCCTTCTTTTGATTCGAAAATGATTTCTCCATCATGGTCATCAATAACCTTTTTAGCTAAGAACAAGCCAACGCCAGTACCATCTGGTCGGGCACGTCGTGCATTCGTAGCACGGAAGAATTTATTAAATAAGTGAGCTTGCTCGCTTTCAGGAACACCAATACCGTTATCTTTGACGATAAACTCTATGTATTTACCTACCTTCTTTAGAGTAATAGTAATTTTGCCATTATCTTTCGAGTAGTACAGTGCGTTATCAGCGAAGTTCATAACCACTTGTTCAATTTTATTTTCATCAAGGTCAAACACTGGAATATTTTTTGGCTTTTTATATTCAAACTTCATTCCCCGTGTCATAGCATTTGGCGTAAGGCTATCAATTTCCCGTTGCACAAGAAGCGCCAAATTAACCGGGTGCTTTTCAATAACGAATTTGCCTGTTTGCAGCCTCGACACATTCAAGAAGTCGCTAATCAAACGGACCATTCGTTCACTGCTCATAAAGGCTTCGTTAAGTACCTTTGCTTGTTCAGGGGTAATTTTACCAATATCCCCTTCAATCATCATGCTGAGGTACCCCTTAATACTTGTGAGCGGCGTCCGAAGCTGGTGGCTTGCCATGCTAATGAAATCGTCCTTTGCCTCATCAAGTTTTTGAAGCTGGGCGTTAGAACGGCGAAGCTCTTTTGTTGCGGCATCAACGCGTTGTTCGAGGTGTCCGTTCAATTCTTTAATCTGCTCAACAGTGAGGGCATTTTGAATAGCGATAACCAATTCATCTGCCAACGACCAAACGACACGAATATCGCGAGGGTTATAATGACTGCGTTTATGCTCACCTAGAAACAGGTACCCCATTTTAATACCCTGTCGCTGTAAGGGCAAAATCATCGCAACCCGGTGGCTTACCATCATTTTTCGGAGCGACTCATCTTCGGCGTTCAACATTGCTAATACTTTTGGTTCTGTAATAGAATTGCCTAATGCTTCATCGAGCCAGCGAACGTCTTTATAGGAAATGCGGCTATACTTGCCTGTACCAATTTGCTCGCTGCGCTCTTCGCCTGTATATACTACAAATGATGCGTCGGTTGACTTCATTGTATAGGCAATCTTTTCGACGGCCTTTCCAAGTAGACCATGAAGGTCGTTCGTACTCGTGAGTGCACGGCTAATTTCAGTAAAAAAATCGTCAACGTTGTAATTATCTTGGTAAAATACTCGGTTGGTAAGTTTATCAAAGAAGCGTTTAATTGGTTGGAAAACAAAAGCAAGTGTCAAAGTAAGCAATACGTTGACAGTAATTTGGCTTGGGGACGATGACTGTTCAAGAACTGTGTTGAATACCAAAAATATAACCACGAGGTATAAACTCGCTAGCGTAATAAGTGACAATAGGTACGTTACTGTGCGCACTACCGCTAACCGAACGTCAAACAACCTATGTTTTGCAATGGCGTAAAACACAACGGCGACAATAATGAATGTAAACAATGGCCCTAAACCAATATATTGATAAGAACCGAGACCTGGCAGAACTAAGTTAAAGTACCCAGCACCAATCAAAGAAAAGGTAAACCAAATTGCAAGCAAACGATAGCGTTGAGTTTGTTTTTTAAGCAGCGCCTTTCGCCATAACAGTGCCATTCCTATAGCTGTATAACTAATAAACATAAAAGCGAAAAGCGCATATGTATTTGAAACTAATTCAACAGTATGGTTCATAATCGAGATATCAGAAATAAATAGACCCGGCTGCAGAATAATATAAGACATTACAAGCCACGGAAGGAGCAATACTAAAGCAATAATTTTTGATACTCGAGCGGACGTGTAAGAAATACAGAAAATAAGTAACGCATAAGCAATTAATAATGCGGAAATATAATAGACATACACTGCCGAAGTAGCAATTTGATTATCCGCTGTGAGGCTAAAAAGACCAACGCCTATCGCCCAAATACTGACACTTGATCCAAATAAAACAAATGACCATTTATTCGTGCGAGCATTGTCGTGACTCGTTGAAACTACCAGGCTGAGTACAAGAGAAATAATGCCCGCAATAATAGTAAAAATGCTCAGAATCACAGCTTTTTAATTTCCATTACAACATATACCCCATCTTCGGCGTGTGTCATCGTAACTTGGCTAGTATCAATACCGGCTTGTCGAACAATATCAAGCAAGTCAGTGTCACTCCGTAAATAAAGGCCAGGCCAACCGACGGCACGTTCGTTGAATTCGCGTTGAGGGCGAGATGGAAGCATGTTCGAAACAATCAAAGAACCGCCCGGTTTTACTTTCTTAAACAAGGTGTGTAAAAACCGAACTGCGTCTTGAGGTTTCAAATATTCCCATAAGCCAAGTGCGTCAACAACATCTGCAGATTCATCCTCTTCGCCAAAAGCTCTAAGATAATTCTGTCCCCTTGGTTCGACATTTCCCGTTTCCGGATTTTCCCATTTTGGGCCGTAATCGAACGTCGAATATTTAAAATCTTTTTCTTGAATAAGTTTTTGGGCAAACATCAATGCTTCAGGGTCGAAATCAAAAAACTTCCAGTTTACAGCTCGGCCTTTAGCTTCAAGTGCCTGGGTAGCTTGAATATTAGGAATTGCAGCTCCAGAGCCAAGGCTTAGAATATTCACAGTTGGCACATTAGCCTCTTCGGCATACTCAACAAGTCGTTGACTATAAATACGTGCACGGCTCCTAAGTCCAATAGCATCAGACATATTAGTGTAAAGCTCTAGCGACCTATCGTCAGGTGCGCCACCAGGCAACCATCGGCCACCTTTATCAAGACGTTGCATAGGTTCAAGAGCAATAGCGGTTGGAAATTTAGCAGCCCAGTCGAGTAACTGAGTCGGCCGGCCATCAACACCAAAGTACAGCCACTGTGCGGCCATGTTGTCTGGTGAAATATGCACTTTACCGTCTTTAATAACGGTTGTTCCCCAATGTGGATTACTGCGCAGCATTTGTTCAAATTGGTTACCTTGTTCGTTGTACCAATTTCGAAGGTCTGGGTCGATATCAGTTTCGTCTCCAACTTTGACATGGCGAAGTGTGTACTCGTGGCCTTTACGGTCGCGGGTGAATTCTGAGTTCAATACTTGCACGTCGCCAACGCCTAAAGGCGAAGATTCTGGACTTTTCAGCTGTTCATCGACTACTGTCATTTGCTGTTTTGTTTCCATCTTTAGTTACTACTTGCTATTATAGTACATAACCATGACCAAAATTGCCATTATCGAAGACGACCCAGTTATCAGCCAAATGTATCGAATGAAATTCGAGGCTGACGGCTTCGACGTGCAACTTGCCAATAATGGCGTGCACGGCGTTGCTTTAGTCGAAGAATATATGCCTGACATTATTCTTATGGACCTTCAAATGCCTGAAATGACTGGCGATGAAGCACTTACCCTTATTCGAAAGAGCGCTTGGGGCAAAGATATCCCTGTTATTATTTTGACAAATCTTGGCGAAGAAGAAGCTCCAAAGACCATTCGTGGCCTAGGAATTCATAGCTATATCGTAAAAGCAGAACTTACCCCTCGGCAAGTTGTACAACGCGTTAAAGACGCTTTAGAAAAACAAGCTTAGTTTCGTTCAACTGTAGCGTTTGCTGCTTGAATAACATTATCAAACAAGGCTGCAATAGTAAGCGGGCCAACCCCACCACGCACTGGGGTGATTGTTAAATCGTTGCGTTCACGAACATCTTCGGCAATATCGCCAACCAAAACACCGTTTTCGGAGGCGGTGCCAGCATCCACAACTACCTTACCTGGTGAAATCATTTGTGATGTTATTAACCCAGGAACGCCAGTAGCAGAAACAATAATGTCAGCTTTTCGAAGTTCAGATTGCAAATCAACTGTCGTGTCGTCATAGGTAACAACATTTAAGCCAGCCTTATTCCATAAATCAGCTAAAGGTGCGCCGACTAAGCGACCCTGCCCTACAATTGCGATAACCCGTTCTTTAAGTGTGACATTATAGCCAGCTACTAACCAATCGATAGCCGTTGCGGTTGCTGAAATATACGTACCGCTAGTGCCGAGTCCATCAACATCCTTTTCGGGTGCAATCAAGCCAACAATCTCATCCGTTTCAGTTGGGTCAGACAGTGGCAATTGGACAATAATTCCGTGAATTTCTGCATTATCGTTTAATTCAGCGAGGGTTTCACGAATAACAGCCTGCTTCACGCGTCGAACCTCTACCTCAATCGTAATGTCATCGCCGTACACCTGCTTTAGGCGCACAAACGTATCAATAACAGTATCCTCGTTAGCAATCACAATGGCGAGCTTAGGAATGGTCTTCCAAGACTGGCGTAAATTACGCACTTGCTTTAGTTGACGCTCTTTTACGTAATCGGCTAACTCGCGTCCATCAAGAATTCTCATATACTCTTAGGGTAACAAATACAGCGCTGCAATAAAACCGTTAACAAAATAAAATACCGTTCAGCCGAACGGTATTTTATTTTGATGGGTCATAGTCTTGAGGACTTGAACCTTTTCTATCACATATATTTCTTGGAGGGTCAGGTGGGACTTGAACCCACGACATTCTGCTTAAGAGGCAGACGCTCTAACCAGCTGAGCTACTGACCCGTATTTACAATGATATGTAACTTGGTAGATTATACCCTTTTCACTACCCTTTGGCAAGGAGTATAATAGAGTTATGAGCATAGTAAATAAAGATTTTACAGGTAAAGGTGGGGACAATTCTCGCCGTTTACCCCCAGGTCAAACACAAGTTACGAGTTGGCCGGTATTATCATATGAACCAACGCCACATATCGATACCGAAGAGTGGTCACTTACTATTGATGGCGAAGTTAATTCCCCTATTACAATTAATTGGGAAACATTTAACAACTTATCTCAAACACAGCTTAAAACCGACATTCACTGTGTGACTCGCTGGAGTAGGTTCGACATGCCTTGGGAAGGCGTATCAATTGAAGATCTTATCAGCCTTGCCGGTGGCCTAAAACCAAATGCAAACTTCTTGCTTGCGAAAAGCTTTGGTGGCTATACAACCAACTTACCTATTTGGGATGTCCTCGGAAGTCGCGCAATGATCGCCACTCATGCTGACGGCGAGCCACTCACCGACGAACACGGCGGCCCTGCCCGGCTATTCGTACCTCACCTCTATTTCTGGAAAAGCGCAAAATGGATAAGCCAACTTACCTTTTCAAAAACCGATAAAAGCGGTTTCTGGGAAGTAAACGGCTACCACAACTATGGAGACCCTTGGAAAGAAGAGCGGTACAGTGACGAATATTAGCAATAACGATTGGCAGGAAGCTGTCGTTAAACAAATTATCGACGAAACCCCCAACGTTAAAACCTATTCTTTCATGCTTCCAAAACCTGCACATCATATTGCTGGGCAACACTACGAATTACAGCTTACTGCCGGAAATGGCTACCAAGCAGCACGTCCCTATTCGGCGTCGTCAACCGCCGACGCAATGCCGCTTCTTAATTTAACTATTCAACAAGTACCAAATGGCGAAGTCACCACTTACCTTGCCGACAATCTGGAGGTTGGCGATTCTGTTGAAATTCGGGGGCCATTTGGTAAATTTTTTACTTGGACCGAAGAAAACACTCAGCCTATTTTACTAATTGCCGGTGGCTCCGGGGTCGTTCCGATGCATTCCATACTCGCCTCACATAAAGCTGCAAATGCGAAATCTGAAATGCAGCTATTTTATAGCGCTCGAACCTTCAAAGACATTATATTCAAAGATGATTTTTTAAATATGCCAAATGTCACTATTACGCTTACTCAAAACGACTCAGATGACTGGACAGGCGTTACAGGACGCATAAACAGCGCGTTGTTCACAAAGACTTTAAAGAAGTTTTCAAAAACACCGCTTTGTTATGTATGCGGCATGAATGGTTTTGTTAGCGCAACCACCGATATACTCCAAGAACTTGGCATTCCAGTTGAAAATATAAAAACTGAACGGTTCGGCTAAAAAGCAAAAAGCCCCACGAATCAACGCAGAGCTTTTCTTTTGCTCGATGCGAATTCGGGAGGCTTGGTTAGTTATCGCCAATGAGCGTCTTTCGAATCGCCTTGAAATTACCTGACTCGACTTGGGTGATATCCCATTCATCGAGCGAAGATCCGTACTCAGAGGCAATTTTTTCAACCACCATCTCCCTCAGCGGTGCTTCGATAGATACCTGGTCGCCAGACCATTCGCACATCCATCGTTGCTCCTTCTGAAAAAAGATAAGGGCATTGAAATTACTTCCTCGGTCCGTACATCCCATAATCAGCTCTACTCTCTACTCGGGGTACTGCGAACGTATTGGTGACATTCATACTATATTCCATAGATTATAAGTTGCAAGCAAAAGCAAATAGGCCCTCGCAGGGGCCTATTTAATTACTAAAGTTGATTAGCTTTCAACAACAGATTTTGTGCGGTCGTCTGCAGTTGATGTCAACAGCGCGTAACCTGCAACCATAATACCTACAATAAGGTGTGGCACCCATTGGCTAGGTTGGTCGCTGTCCATGAAACCAAAGAGCCATGGCGATACAGCAAGGAATACACCCGTAACAACATCGAGGATGATGTGTACACGCATCGGTACAAGCTTCAGCGGACTGTATGGGCTCGTTGTAATCAGCTCGTTAAGAATAATGAAGATACCAACAACAATAGGTACAGTCGTTGCTGCAGTATTGTCATCGAATCCAAAAAGTTTTGGAGCAAACAGTAATACGACTCCAACTACCAAACCGATAATTGTGTGAATTTTAGTTGATATTGGCTTCATAGTAACCTCCTATGAATTAATTAATGTTCATACACAACAATTTAATACTTCAGATTAGTATTTACTGTAAAATTTCTTACATTTTTTCAAATAATAGGGGTTACAATGTAGTTTAGACAGCAAATCATTTATGAAATGCTACATTACATCTAATAGGAGCATTACTATGCAAGAAGACCCAATTAAAATTCAGAAGACAGAAACGACAGTCGAACCCGTTGAACGCGTTCAGCCAGTAGAAAAAGATACTCAAAATTATACAATTTCAAAAGTTGTACAAGTCATTCAGTACATCGCAGGCCTCCTTATTGCACTTCTCGCAATTCGTTTTGTACTTGCACTTCTTGGTGCGAACCTTGCAAACCAATTCGCAAACTTTATTTATACCGTTACCGACCCGATGGTTGCGCCGTTTAGAGGATTACTACAAGTGAGCCAATTCCAAGCTGGTGTATCACGTTTTGAAATTGAGACACTTCTTACCATTGCAATTTACGCATTAGTTACCTGGGGTATTACACGCTTAATTCTTCTTGCGCGTAAATAATATTTACACTCCCATAAAATAAGACTTTTTCGGAAGTCTTATTTTTTAGTTAAAAATTTTACATAATTTGCTGATATATTTAACTATATTTATATACACGACAGTAATAAAGGAGATAGATTATGGCTGAAGATTACAACCAAAATACTAGTACAAACGAACTACGTAAAGATGTTCACGAGGCACACTCTGATGCAAAAGTAGCAAAACTACTATCAGCACTTGCATTAATTGGTGCTGTTATCGCCCTTACGCTTTCAATTATGGCCCTTGATAAATCCGGAGAAGCACAAAGCACTGCAAACCGTGCGAGCGATGCCGTTCAACGACTCGAACAGCAACAGTAGTTTATCTACAATCAAAATAGCACCGGGTAAACCGGTGCTATTTTGTTATATTCATAATTTTGGTACAGCAAAGTATCTGTAGTTAGAACCAGATATTAGTTTTCAATATAAACAGGCAGTAAACTAACGGCACGTTGCGCTTCAACATAATCCAACGCCTCTTCAACTGTTGGAGCCTGAGTTGGATTTTCCAGAGCTTTATTATGCAGCGCCCTAAAACTAGCTTCAACGCCTAGCACGTGGGCACTTTTTGTGTTTGTTTGTGTTTTACGCTCGTGTGGATTGATTATTTCACTCATGAGATTATCCTAACATAAAAAATAAGACCTCCGAAAAGGTCTTATTTATAATGTTGGTACAGCACGGTATCCGTTGTTAGAACTAACCTGATTATCGCTACTATATACATCCCAGCGCATCACCACTCATTAATGGACATGGAATGATTACACCCAGACTATGGGTGTATTTATTATGCTTATGTTTTGTTAGTAGCTTGCGACGAAGAGAGTACGAGCGAATACGACAAAAAGTATGTACAAACACTTCAATACGTAGCATTTCTTACTACATACCTAGTGTTTTAACAGATGCAACATGCTATTTGTACAATAAAACGAGCAGATACGAGCGCTACGAAGAAGACGCTAGACAGAACGTTATTGAGTCTGTATAATAAGAGTATAAGGAGTATAAGTAATGCCATTCGTGATTTTTGAAGACACACGTGCAAGAACAAAAGAGTATATATCTGTCACTGACAATAAGTCTTTTGGATTGCCCCGAACCTTCTTGAACAGTCAAAGCATTACTTCATCTCACAAGGCTGTCATTCTTTATGATGAAACAGAAAAGAAGGTTGCCTTAACATTTACACTGAATGATCCCAAGTTTGGACTAGCCGTGCGAATCCCTAATGATCACCAGGGTGGTATGGTGGTAGCTAAGTCGTTCTTCGACACCAAAAAGATTGATCCACGTAAGTATAGTGGACGATACGAGTTCGAAAAGGTGTCGCTTAAAGATATTGGCATCGACAAAGATGATGACGCCTACGTCATTACATTGAAAGAAAAAGAACCAGAGCCAAGCCCTGAAATGTTCGAAGAACCATGGGCAGCGCCAGATGAAGACAGGCCAATTGATTTAAGTGAGATTCCATTCTAATGGGGGCTTGCATGTAGTATCAAATAAAAGAGGCTCGACAGTTTGTGCTATCGAGACTCTTTAAACCGATTAACAAAGGGCTGAACACTCTTCTTTCCGGATTACTGTAATTGTAGCACGTCCGGAAAAACATATCAAGTAATGTAATCAGGACAAAAGCAACAATGAGTAATCCAAAAACACTAGACAATTTAGCTACATCAAGTAGTGAACCAAATATTAATTCAGCACTCGACTCTCATTTTGAGTCAATGCTGTTGCGACTAAAGCTGACCAAGAAGCAACGAGAAGATGCTAAAACGAAGTACACTACAGTGTCAAAGCTCTTACATGCCGAGTTTTACGGAACGGAATACGATGGGACTACAAAGCTTTTAATCGGATCGTATGGCAAATATACTAATATTCGACCACCCGAAGACGTTGACCTTCTTTTTAAAATCTCTGCAGAGACCTATGCGCAATATCAGAACAATCCCGGTGCACTACTGCAACGAATCCGTAAAGTACTGAGTGCGCACTATACCACGACAGAAAAGATTAGTGCGTGGGGAAAGGTAGTGCTCGTTAAGTTTCCTGACGGAAAGCATGACATTGAGCTATTACCAGGATTCGACGTTGATGGAATTTTCATGATTCCCAACACGGAAAACGGTGGTTCATGGGATTCATTCGATGTCCGGACTGAAATGTTGGCAATCCGAAATTCGAATGACAATACCGGCATCACTCGAAAATTAATTCGTATTATCAAGCGTTGGTCAAAGTTTACATCTTCTGTAACAATTAAATCATTCAAAATCGAGGAATACTGTGTTTCTTTTCTAGAAAGTTATAACCTGGACGATAAAACCTGGCCGGTTATTGTTCGTGATTTTTTTGAATGGCTCAACAATACACACACATCAGACACTACCCAAGTACAAACTGCCTATAATCGATCAATTAAAGCCGTTCAGCTTGAAGAACAAGAGAAGCTTGTTGACGCTTGTAAGGAATGGCAAAAGGTATTCGGGAATCGAACATTCCCTTCATACGACCAGGACCTTGTTAAGGCATTTAGTCTTAGCCTTGATCAGCCTGCTGAGGGTGAACAATTCATCGAGGATATCGTGGCTGTTCGCATCAACCCAAGCTACAGTGTCTCTATTAATTCGGTTATTGAAGGCTACGGCACTGCACCTCACCCCTTTGCTGCATTCATCCGTGGTTACCATAATGTCAGTAAAAGCAAATCTATCGATTTCTACGCTGACGTTCAAGGGCTTGAGGGCTATCAAGTAATGTGGAAGATTCGCAATTTTGGTAAAGCCGCCACACTCAACAATGACCTAAGGGGTGCAATCTCTACCGGTAATGGCAACATGCATCACGAGTCTACGCGTTATCCGGGTACGCATTACGTCGAATGCTACGTTATCAAGGACGATGTTTGCGTCGCTCGATCGCTCGAACTTGTTCCAGTCGGGGCTATTTAAAATGCCCGTTAACAAAGAAAACCTTGCTTTGGTTCGACAATCATTCGCCAGCTCATCTCTTGGACACAAAGTCCAAGAGGTTGCGAGTGGTCGCAAAGAAGGTAAAGCCAAAAAGATTGATGCATGGAATATCACAATCGTCTCTGGTGTAATCATATCCCTTGGTCTGCAATCAGTTATTCCCGGGAATCCATTGGTATTTACATATTTAGGTTTAACATTGAGTGTGCTCGAAATTATATTACTTATCGTTCAGCTAAAGTTGAATAACGAAAAGGAATCGATTGTGCACAAGAACACGGCCCACATGTATATGGGTCTAAGGGATAAGTATCGTTTATTGATTGCCGACATTTTAAACGGCACACTATCAGATCGGGATGCCGCCAGGCAGCGCAACGAGTTGCAATCGGAATATCAAACTATCTCAAGCCTTGCTCCACAAACAACTGACAAAGATTACGACGAAGCAATGCAACGTTTGACGTTAGTAAAAGACCAGCAAAATGCATGGTCGGATAAGCAAATCGATAAGTTGTTACCTAAAGAACTTCGTCTTAAGTAGACTCTAGTAAAAATATATCCATACATCTTTAATGCGATATAAAGAGATCTTGTTCTATTAATGCTATGCGTATAAATCATAGATGCACTTATTAATAAAAGATTAATAAGTTGAAGTAATTTACTATCAACAAAATAAGACCTCCGAAAAGGTCTTATTTATAATGTTGGTACACCCGGACGGATTCGAACCGCCGACCCTCTGTTCCGAAGACAGATGCTCTAATCCACTGAGCTACGGGTGCAAATTTGATACCAAGTACAGGGGTCATTGTAGCATAATATTCTCATTAAAGCTATAATTTATAGTAGTTATGGATATACACACGAACATTCCGCTAAAAAACCTCACCACTATGCACCTTGGTGGGCCTACTCGTTTTTTTGCTGATATTCACTCTCGCGAAGAACTTCAAGAGGTATATCAAAATGCGACAGCTAAGCAAGTCCCAATTTTCGTTCTAGGTGGAGGCAGTAATGTTATCGCCCACGACGAAGGCTATCAAGGCTTAATACTTCGCATGTGCATCGAGGGTTTTGAAATCGTCAAAGACGAGCTTAATACTATGACCATTAAAATTGGCGCTGGTGAGAACTGGGATTTGGCAGTTGCACGAACAGTTCAAATGAACCTCACGGGTATTGAAACCATGTCGGCTATTCCAGGAACCTGCGGGGCAGCGCCAGTGCAAAATATTGGCGCTTATGGGCAAGAGATATCCGAAACATTAGTGTCGCTTGAAGCCTACGATACCTCAAATAATACTTTTGTTACCCTACAAAACAGCGAATGCGGCTTTAGCTACCGGCATAGTATTTTCCGTGGCAGCGAACCAGGCCGTTATATTATTACAAGTATTACCCTCCAGCTTTCGAAAAATCAGCCATCAGCGCCATTCTACGATTCACTCCAGGCCTACATTGACGAACATGCAATCCAACTTATCACCCACCAGTCTATCCGCGATGCAGTTATTGATATCCGCAAAGACAAGCTCCCTGACCCTGCCGTAAAGCCAAGCGCTGGTTCGTTCTTCAAAAATAGCCTTATCGAGCAGTGGCAATTAAACGATATACAGAAAAACTTCCCTGATATTAAAGCCTACGATATGGGTAACGGCAAGTTTAAGGTGTCTACCGGTTGGCTTATTGAAAAGTGTGGATTTAAAGGCCAGCTTCTTCATGGTATGCGCGTAAATGAGAAAAACTGTCTAGTACTTATTAATGAATCGGCTACAGGTTACGCCGACCTCGCATCCGCTCGTGACGAAATTGTTGATAAAGTTCGCGATACCTTCCAAATTCAAATTGAACAAGAACCATTAGAAATCCCACTCGCTTAAAAACCTTGCAGATTCAACACAAACCTCTTATGCTTAGGGCATGAAACAACGCGGGTTTACTCTTGTAGAAGTTCTTGTAACAGTAGCCATTATGGTTATCTTGTTAACCTTGGCGGTAGTGAATATTAGCTCAACCCAAGTCAGCCAACGCGATTCTGAACGAGCTGCCGAAATTACTGCAATTGCCAATAACTTGGAGACTTTCTATAAAACAGGCGTAAATACCTCGACCGTACTAGGTCGCTACCCTTCTACTGCGTTGCTTGCAAGTGGCGCGACATCAATTAAAGCCTTCTTTCCCTATATCGATATGGAAACAGTCACTGCCCCCGACGCAGCAAGCGTTGCAGCATCGTTTATCCCCGCTACAAATAGCGTAGAAAGCACTTCCGGAGTAAGCCCACAACCAACCGTTACCCAATATGTATACCAGCCAATCCAAACCGACGGCTCCCTCTGCACAGCCGAAACTCAAGATTGTCGCCGATTTGCACTTTTCTACCGAACAGAAGTTGGCGATACTGTTATAAAAGTCTCTAGTAAACACCAGTAAATTTGCATAGAAAATGCTTGCGCTTAATTCATTGGCGTAGTAAAGTTATGGCAGAATAATTCGTATTTAAGTAATTAGGGGGCAGCTCATCATGAGTCTCAAGAACATCAAATCTAACACACAAGACCAAAAAGGTTTCACTATCGTTGAACTTTTGATCGTTGTGGTAGTTATCGCCATCTTGGCAGCAATCACTATCGTTTCATATAACGGTATCACTAACCGCGCAAACGCATCAGCAGCAGCTTCAACAGCAGCTTCATTGCAAAAGAAAGCTGAACTATATGCAGCTGACGGACCGACAAAGCTTTACCCAGCTTCAATAGCTAGCCTAACGACTTCACCTACTGTCGCAAGCGACACATGGTACGTTGCACCAAGCAGCATTAACGCTTTATTAACCTCTAACCCTGACGCCTCAAACGGTAAGGACACTGTTCGTTACCAACCATGTGGCACAGGTGCATCTGCAACACCAGCAGCAGGACCAACAACAGTTGCTACTATTACTGCAATCACTGGTGCTGTCATTACTTACTGGGGATTCAGTGGAACTACAACAAAGACTATCTCACTAGGTCAAACTAGTGGAACTACTGGAACTACAACAACATACAACGTAGGTTGTGCAGTCTCATAGTCTAACGACTAACAATATAAAAACACGGCCTCCGGGTCGTGTTTTTATTTGCCCATAACTCATATCTGTCACGCTTGTGCTTTTGAACTTTAAGTAATATATTGATAACTAACACTAAACCAGAACTGACCTAGGGGGCAAACTCGTATGAGTTTCAATAACATCAGATCTAAAACACAAACTCAAAATGGTTTTACTATTGTTGAACTTCTTATTGTCGTGGTAGTTATCGCCATCTTGGCAGCTATCACTATTGTGTCGTATAACGGTATAACCAGCCGTGCAAATGCAAGCGCCGCTAAAACATCAGCTGCATCTGTACAAAAGAAAGCTGAACTTTATGCATCAGATGGCCCTACTGGCCAATACCCAATGACATTTAGCAACTTAACTTCAGCAGCAACTAACGCGGCATATTACCTCTCGGGTGTAACAGCTACAGCAAACCCCGCAACAAACCCTACTTCAAGCGAGGGCAAGAACACTGTTAAATTTGTTACATGCGGAATTGGTTCAACCACATCGCAACCTACGACTATCTCGGCCCTAGCTAGCGCAACCGGTAACCTTATCAGCTACTACAATTACATCGCTGGAAGTGGCGTCGAAATAATTAGCGTCGGACAAGTCACGGGCACAACAAATGGCTATACAATCGGCTGTCCAACCGCTTAGTTTCTAAAATTACTTCAATGCTGCAATAATTTGTGCTGCAATTTCCACCATATCGCTTTCGACAAGGCCTCTTGTTGTTACAGCTGGTGTACCTAAACGGATACCGCTTGGCCGGAATGGAGGCAATGGGTCATCTGGCACTGCGTTAGCATTTACAATAATATTAATTTTCTCAAGTCGCTCTTGAGCTTCTTTGCCGTCAATACCAAAGCTGTCATAAACATTCGCAAGAATAAGGTGGTTCTTAGTACCGCCAGTAACAAGCTTTAAGCCGCCCTTCTTAAGCTCTTCAGCAAGAACCTGGGCGTTTTTGAGTATCTGTTCAACATATACCTTAAACTCTGGTTGCAATGCCTCGTGGAAGGCCACAGCCTTAGCTGCAATGTTGTTCATGTGTGGACCACCTTGCATACCAGGGAAAACTGCTCGGTCAATGAGTGTTGGGATATTTTCGATAGTCTTTTCAGGTGCTTTCAATGGGTTACCTACAACACCTTTAGAAAGAATTAAACCACCGCGTGGGCCACGAAGGGTTTTATGTGTCGTGGTTGTCATAACGTGGAATCCGTGGTCAAGCGGGTTTTCAGCAACACCACCAGCAATTAAACCAGCAACGTGTGCCATGTCGGCCATAAGAAGCGCACCGACTTCGTTTCCAATTGCAGCAAATTTGTCGTAATCAAGAGTGCCTGGGTAAGCACTAAACCCAGCAATAATAAGTTTTGGCTGGTGTTCAATTGCTAGTTGGCGAAGGCCTTCATAATCAATCTCACCAGTTTCAATGTCTTTCATCTTATAACGGATAAAGTTATACAGCTTCGCACTACGCGTTACTGGTGCACCGTGAGTTAAGTGCCCACCATGGCTTAAATCCATCGCCAGCACAGTGTCACCTGGCTCAAGCCACGCGCTATATACAGCCTCGTTTGCTGGTGCACCCGAGTGCGGCTGCACATTTGCGTGGTCAGCGTGGAATAATTGCTTCGCCCTATCAATCGCTAGCTGCTCTATCTGGTCAGTAAACTCTTGGCCACCATAATAACGCTTACCAGGGTACCCTTCAGAGTACTTATTGGTAAAAACACTCCCTAAGGCATTTAAAACATCATCGCTTACATAATTCTCGCTCGGAATAAGCTCAATAACCTCTAACTGCCGAGCAATCTCGCTCGCAACAAGTGCCGCTACTGCATCATCATTCAAAATCTTTGGACGTATTACTTCATTATCTGCCATATTAAGTACTCCTCTTTACCTTCCATTATACAGGTATAGAGGAAGGATTTCCTATGGTCTGTTAAGGGAACTAAAAGCGTAGTGCAACCCGAAAACGACCGCCATACCTCCACCCAAGCCATTCCCTCATGGAGTTTCCGGCGTGTAACGGTTCCCGAAACAGACCATAGGAAATCCTCCCGCTCCTTGACTGTATCTCATAGAAGGTATAAAATAAGCGCTATGGAATCTAAAAACTACGCCGCAAAAATAGGTACATTAATCCAAGAAACCCGCCAGAACAAAGGCATGACACAGAGTGACCTTGCAAAAGCACTCAAGACAAGCCAAAGCGCAATTAACCGTATTGAAAAAGGTGGACAAAATATCAGCCTTGATATGTTAGCTCGTATCAGCGAGGTTTTGTCAAGCCCAATTGTTACTGTTAACCAAAGCGGAACAATCAACTTTAGGGTTGAAGGTGGACAAAAACTTTCTGGACACATTGTCACTAAAACCAGCAAAAACGCAGCCGTAGCACTTCTTTGTGCATCACTATTGAACCGTGGAACTACCACGCTTCGCAAAGTCGCCCGTATTGAAGAGGTAAACCGTATTATCGAAGTCCTCAACAGCGTTGGTGTAAAAACTCGCTGGTTTGGCGATAACGACCTTGAAATTACTCCACCTGCAAAACTACGTCTTGAAGACATGAACATTGAAGCAGCAAAGCGAACCCGCAGCATTATTATGTTCCTAGGCCCACTTCTTCACCGTTACAAAACCTTCAACCTACCGTACGCTGGTGGTTGTAGCCTGGGTGAGCGAACGGTCGAACCGCACCTTAGCGGGCTCGAAGCTTTTGGCCTTAAAGTAAATACTGTTACCGGTAAATACGAAGCAACCGTTACAGCCGTAAAACCTGAAAAAGCGATTGTACTTTCAGAACGCGGCGACACTGTTACTGAAAACATTCTTATGGCCGCTGCGACGAACGATGGCGTTACTGTTATTCGTAATGCCAGCCCTAACTACATGGTGCAAGACCTTTGTCTTTACCTCGAAAAGCTTGGCGTTAAAATTGAAGGTATTGGTTCAACTACCCTTACCGTTCACGGCCTCCGCGACATCAACAAAAACGTTGAATACGCCCCAGCCGAAGACCCAATTGAAGTAATGAGCTTCATTGCTGCTGCGATTGTTACAAAATCAGAAATTACCATCGAACGTGCCCCAATTGAATTCCTTGAAATTGAATTGAAATTCCTTGAAAACATGGGCTTCCAATATGAACTATCCGATGAATACACTGCCCTAAACGGCTACACTCGTCTAGTAGATATTACTACCAAAGAAAGCAAACTAGTTGCTTCAATTGATAAAATCCACCCAATGCCCTTTCCTGGTTTGAATATCGATAACCTTCCCTTCTTTGCGCTTATTGCCGCTACTGCAAAAGGCCGTACCCTTATTCACGACTGGGTATACGAAAATCGAGCTATCTACTTAACTGAGCTGACGAAGCTTAACGCAAATGTTCAATTGGTTGATCCGCACCGTATTTACGTTGAAGGTCCTACGAAATGGAAGCCAGCTGAAATTATAACTCCGCCCGCCCTTCGCCCGGCAGTTGTTATTTTACTTGGAATGTTAGCTGCGCCTGGTGTATCTACCCTGCGAAACATCTACTCAATTAACCGTGGCTACGAAGATTTGGCTGAACGATTAAATACACTCGGTGCAAAAATTAGCATCATCCGTGATATTGCTGAATAAATTTTAGTAACCGACAAAGTAATCGGTTTCAATACGCTTTGCTTTGAGCGCTTTTAAAGCACGCTTGGCAGTTCCTACAAATGGTGTCGGCCCAGAAACATAGGCGTGACGCTTCGCAACATCTATAACAGATTTCGCAATTACCTCTTTTGTAATTCGAGATGATTTCACTTGTTTCCAATTATATGGAAGGTCTTTTAGTTTTTCTCGCGTCACAATGATAACTTTAATACCCGAGCGCAGCAGCACATCTTTATAAGCAATTTCATCAGGGTTATTCACCGCATACATAAGTACGGTATTGCGGATATCTTCTGATTTTTTGTTTGCCTGTAGTTGACTAATGAATGGGGTAATACCGATACCACCTGCAATATAGAGAACTGGCGTCAAAGGGTTCTTTGGCAATACAAAATCACCCCAATAGCCAGTTGCAGAAATTGTTGCACCAACTGGCAAAGCTTTTAACGCTGTCTTAAACGTACTTGATGGCTGATAAAACTTAATACCAAGCGCAATTTCTTTGCTACCAGGAACAGAGGTCATACTGAACGAACGTCGGTAGCCGCGAAAATCAGCTTTTTTATGCGGCAACTGAATTTCTAAGTATTGGCCAGCAGTAAAGCCTAACGGTTTGTTCGGAGTAAAGATATATTCATCAGTGGTTGGCGTTAGCGGTCGACGCTTCTTAAACACTAAGCTAATACGTTCACGGGCTAAAAAGATAGTCGCAACAACGTTACCAATAAGTATCGCGAGGGCCGGTGTCATTTCAACAATAATAAGGTCGAGAGGAATGGCAAATAAAATTCCAACCACAACTGCAACAACGTACATTTGCCATTTGCGTGGCGGCAAGGTTAGTGGTTCGGTGAGCATAACACCAGCAACAAATAATAGTGGCCATGACAGCAACAAATAGACACTTTCCAAGAAGTTTGTTCCGTAGGTCGCAAATACAACCAGGAGAATCGGAACAGCAACAGCCAGGAATACCGCAGCCACCGACATGCGATGTGATTTATATAAAGATATTAAAGCAACTACTAGAACAATCGGTGTTAGCGCAGGTGTCGCCACCCACCAACTTGCACCGCCTAGGCCCGCAACTGCAATAATAAAAGCTGCTAAGGCCGCTGGGTTAAAAATATGTCGGCCATTATGAACGACGATAAACTTTGAAACCCCGGCAATAATACCTGCAAATAATAGTACTACTAAACCGCCTACTTCTAGCGTTGGCGTAATAATAAGCGTTAAAATTAAGCCGGTAATAATAGAAGATTCCGCGTGGACAAATACACCGAAAATTCTACCGCACAGATAGCTGGTTCCATAGACGCTCAATACCGCTACAAACAAGCTCGCCACAATTGCCAGCGGAGAGTACGCAATCACCCCAAAGAATGCTAGCGTTAAGGCAGCAGCCCATATACCTAATAAGCCAAAGGTAATTCCTTTGTACATCGTAAACACGTTTGCAGCCTTATTCACCAGTTCACCAATATTCATTCTCATAATTATACCAACTTAAAACAGCTTTCCTTTAAAATACGGCGAGTACTGTACTGAACCGTCAGCAAACATACGTACATATTCAAAATCATACGCACCATTTAACCGATGTGCATCAACAAAAAATAACGCAGTTGCCAGGCCATCAGCTATCATCGCCTCGTCGGCAATGACCCATGTAGCAATAATTTCTTTCGTTGGTGCCAATTCATCTGGGTCAAAGATATGGTGCATTCCCTCGCCCCAAGCACGGCGGTTACTTGCTGATGCACACAAACTTCGGTTAGACACCTCAACTGCACCAATTACTTTTCCTGGTTTAAGTGGGTGCTCTAACCCGACAACATTTTCACTGTTGCCTTTATGCCGTAAGTCGCCACTCGCATCAATGACATACTCACCTACCAACTGTTCGTCTAAAATAGCTGCGAGAATATCAACCATATAACCCTTGCCCGCAGCACCAACATCGAGCAAAACCGGCTTTGTAGTCGTTAAGGTAAGCCCGTTCCAGTTCAATACATCGTCCCATGCTTCTACGGGTTTTTGTGGCTGCGCTTTAAGTGAATAGTGTGCGTCGTAGCCTGCCCGAGAAATCACATCACCAATAAGTGGCGTTACCTTTCCGGCAGTCAGTGCATATATGTTTTTATAGAACTCAAATAAGGCTTTGGCGTCAGCTGGAAACACATATTCACCCGCAGTTTTAGAAATTTCAGTTACCAGTGAATCAGAACGAAACCGTGAGTAGACCTTATCAAATGCATCAATACGGTTTTGGATAGTTTGCTTTAACGAAAAATCAAGTTCGCTATTCGTCTCAATAGCCCACTGGGTACCGAATGCTTCAAACGGATAATTATACTTGAGCATCGGCCTTGATGAGTTTAAGCGCGGCATTAAAACCATTCGATGTAAGCGATGAACCAGCTACGCGAGATAACGATACTGCATCAATATCTTTTCCGACAACCGAGCTTTTGAAACCAGCAATAAAATCGGCTTGGTGTTCTTTTGATTCACCACGGCTAGCATTTCCTTTTACTGTCGCTGCTGTAATGATGTCATTTGCAATCGTAACAGTTACGTCAATCGATTCAGCACCACCGGGGCTAACGTAGCGTCCCTTTTCGGTATACGTTCCATCTTTGTAACTTACAGCTTCAGTTGAAGATGTCGCAGCCGGAGTTTCAGCTGTCGTATCTTCTTGGATGGTTTCAGGTATAGCAGCTTCTTCTTTTGGTTTTTGGGCAATCACTACCGCGGCAGTTGCGATACCTACGAGCACAATAATAATGAGCGCGACAATAACAGGGCTGAGTTTTTTCGGTGGTTCCATGGCGTTCCTTTTTAGATACTATAATAAATATAGCTGAAATTTGACTTAGTTAATACCCAATACATCGGCCACCCGGTGGGAAATTGCGTCAGACGGGTCAATGACTTTTGCTCGGCCGTCGGCAATTTTAATAATTTCTTCTTTAATCCAATGGTAGTGCGTGCAAGCGAGCACAATAACATCCGCACCGGCAACGCATACTGCATCAATGGCTTCAGCAATTTCTTGAGTGTCTGTGTGATTAGTCTCAATCATACTCGCCCACTCGCTACAATCTGGTTCCAGCACTACAACGTCTGAAGCATAATTTTCTTTTAAGCTTGAGTAGCGAGCGCTCTTCAAGGTGAAAGGTGTGGCACAAATTGCTATTACACCTGATTTCGTAAGCAGCGCTGCAGGCTTCACCATTGGCTCTAGGCCGATGAATGGCGTGCCAGGATACGTATCTTTAAGAATCTCGATAGCGGCTGCAGTAGCAGTATTACAGGCTATGACAATAACATCGCAGGCCTCATCAAGAAGTGGCTGGATAGCGGCGTCAGTAAGGCGTACGATGTCATCCTGAGTGCGACTACCATAGGGAACGTTCTTGCTGTCATCAACATACATTACTTCGCTGTTGGGATAATCGGCTTGCAACCTATCAGCAATAGCTTTACCACCGATACCCGAATCGAATACGCCAATTTTCATATGTACCTATAGTACCATTTTAGTTGTTGGTGAAGCTTTTGCCCTCAGGAACCGAACAGGTTTCCGGGAAAGATTGAGAAATAGTATAGCCAGCATCTGCACATTCTTGATAAGAATTAATTCGCGCGTCATTACGAGAAGTAATTGCCGCAATCGCTACAGCAATAGCTACAAGCACTACCGCTGCACTCAATATAATAATCGCTTGCTTTGCATTAACTACATTTTTCTTCATATACGAATAGTATCATATTACTGCTTAAAGGAATCTTTCAAGGCAATGAAATCGTGCTTCAAAGTAACCGTGTCGCTACTAATTGACGCAATGTACCCTCTTTCGCTTGGCCTAACTACATCTTTAATAACATTAAACAGCAAAATAAACTTCGGCGTACCTGTTACTTCGGCAACCCTCAGCAATTTATCGACTAAACTTTTCGTTTGTTTTTTTTGGCTTTTCGACTGAGACGGTGCCACTCTTTTAATAACAACTAATCCAACCACCAGCAGTGCAGATACAAGTACGACAATGAACAACAATACAACGAGCAAGATTGCCCACCAAGCATTAATAGTTACCAGCCAAATACAGAGCGCTAATACTACAACCGCAAGTGACACAAAAATAATTGCGACAGGAAAGTATAAACGAAGGGCAAATTCTGCTGCTATCGAACGAATTGCTGAAAGCGAGGGTTTTAAATTCATATTTCTATTGTACTAAATTAACGCTCGCCAAGTAGTCTTCAAACTCTTTCACCTTAAACGATTCTTCTGGGTTGGTTGCAATTCGCTTATAAAGAACGACGCCAGCTTGGTCAACAACTACAGTTCCACTTTGTTGAATGATACCAAGCAGTTTCTTATCCAAACCAGCTAGCGCGTGCGCGTTACCATTTCCCCACATGACAGGTACCGTTAAGTTGTTGCGTTCTCGCACTTTAGCAACCGCTGCTTCGTTTTCAGGCACAACAACAATAACACCCATATTGCGCTTTTCTAGTTCTGGCAAAAGCTTTTCGAGGTCGCGTGTGTGGCGATTACACTGCGCGCAGTTTGCAGCGCGCATAAAGTACACGACGGTACTTTGTTTTAAAGAATTCGGAATATTAAATTCTTCAATGTCGTTTTTTAACGTGAGCAAAAGTGTATCAGTGTTCATAATGACCCCCATGGAGCGATAAAGTTATTGTTCGTAAAGCGAAACTGTTCTTTCTTAAGTATAACAGGTACCCCTGATAGCCTTACCAGTCAAGCCAAATCCAACATTCAGTAGCACCCCCGTTGTTCACTGAATAGGGATACCCGGAGCTGAAATTACGTTGTGTCGACGTTTGACTCACAAGCCGAACAACAGGAAGCTGACAGTTTTTATCAGTACCTTCTAACCTATATGACAATAAAATATAGTAGTCTTGCAGAGGGCCGCCATCTAAGCTAAACCTTAAGCCGGTATCACTATACTTAACGAGTGTCATGAACGGCGCAGACGATGTAATGCTTTTATTTCCTAAGAAATTGCTTTGCACTACTGGCGCATAATTCATTCTATACTGCGATTTCGTGCGAAGCGCGTCGTACAATGGTTGGTTTACCGGCGTTGAAGCTGGAGAGCCTGTATCTGGCACCGCATACCTACAGCTTACGCCTGCGGTAGGGTCAACGTCGTCGTAGTCTACGCCAATACACTGGCCGTCAGCGTTGATTGTCGATAATATTGGATACAATGAGTCTTTGCCAAATTCTGCTTGGTACAAAAGCATACTTTTTTGTATCGCTACCACAGTCTGCACTCTTGCCGTATTTCGGGCCTTTTGCTGAATACCGTTGTAAGCAACAATGGTAATAGAAGCGAGAATGGCAATAACCACGACGACAATAAGTAATTCGACAATAGTAAACCCGTAACGGCGATTTTTGGCAGTATGCATTACTTCTATTTTAGCACGAGCACTTTGCTGAAAACTGGCACAATCAAATACACGCTTCTTCGTTTGCTATACTATACACATACTCACCCTCATCAAAGTTATAGGTACACCCTTTAAAGCAGAAATAATATGCCCCACACATTTAACAGTCTTCACCCACAAATTGTCCTAGGTATCGCCGCTCACCCCGACGACCTTGATGTGGGCGCCGGTGGCACACTTGCCCGCTTTGCGTCAGAGGGCGCTGAAATTCATTACCTTATTTTGACAGACGGTGGCAAAGGTTCGGACGATCCCCTTATGACATCTCAGCAACTAACTGAAATACGCCACGATGAACAACAAACTGCACTTGAAATTATTGGTGGAAAAACTATTACTTTCTTAGACTACCCCGACGGTGAGCTTGAAGTAACAATGGAACTGAAAAAACAAATCGTAAAAGCTATTCGAGCTATTAAACCAGATGTTGTCATAACGATGGACCCGACAGTTATTTACTCTGCCTCACGCGGCATTATCAACCACCCAGACCACCGCGCAGCTGGCCAAGCAACACTTGATGCAGTATTCCCACTCGCCCGCGACCGCCTCACTTTTCCAGAATTATTAGCAGACGGTTTTGAACCTCATAAAACATCAACAATTCTATTAGTGAACTTTAATGAAAGTAATTTTGCGGTTGATATTACCGATACGTTTAATACAAAACTCAACGCCTTAAAAGCGCACGTAAGTCAATTTGGTGATTTAGAGCATTCAAGCTGGGTACAAGACATGGCCATAACCGAAGGCCGCAAAGCTTCCTATGAAATGGCCGAAAGTTTCATGCGGATTGATATTAATTAATCGGATGATTGTATTTTACGGATAGCTCGTCGAGCACGGGCAGTCCAAACTCATTCGCAAACTCATTAAATCTTTCAGTTTTATCTGCACCAAAAGTTGCCACCTGTTTTGAGTAAGCGTCAAATGAATTAAACCTGGGCTTTTTAGAGTGAAATTTATCAGCGTACATCACCAGTCGTTCTTCTTGTGTTTCAGCAAGTAAATCCGTATCAGGCAACGCTAAATTTTGAGCCTCTATGTCCTCGCGAGACAAACCAACACCCGTATGATGCGACGCAATTCGGCATACCGATTCGTTAAAACCTTCGGCTTTAAGAAGTTGATACCCTTCAAGGCCGTGGGTTATATATCTACTCTCATTCAGTACGCCTTCTTCATATAATTTATAGACGCCAATATCATGCAGAAGACACCCCACCGCGACAAGCTTCTCATCTATGTTCGGTTGTGGTTTTGCAATTAATAAAGACGCAGCAATTTCACCCACTATTTTTGAATGTGTGAATACAAGTTCAAACGCCTGTTCTGAAGGCGCGTATTTTCTATGGAGTAGTTCAATATCTTCAAAGGTAGGTAGCATTTATTCAATGATACCAGAATTCAACAGAACATATGCTGTGGATGACTAGACTACCTATCAGTCGGCAAGTCGTTCAATAATTGAAGTAATTATATCCGTCGATAACCCTGCTATAACGACAACCGCGACAATTACGTTTATCTTATTGGGTAATCGGTCAAATTGTTTGTCGAGCCATGGATGAATAAAATACACTAATAAGACTGCGGCGACACCAAAGCCGACAGAACTCACTAGGCTTACCCTTCCGTCGATATTAAAGGCGGTGTTACTGTAATCCCAAATTCTTTCGTTAAACACAGTTTCAATAAGCCAGTGTGCAATAAATTCTAAAGCTGTCGTAAGTAATGCACCAGCAAAAAACAGTGGCACAATGTGGCGCACGCGGCCACTCAGTAAGAAGATAATGAGAAGTGCACCGACTCCGTAAATTGGAAATACCGGTAAGTGCAGAAAACCATTAATGCCGTAAAGGTGATGTTCGGTGACTAGCCGAAAAAGCGTCTCGACTACTGCGCCTAAAAAGCTGTAGATAAGAAAAAACCAGATATATCTTCCGAGACGGGAGGCTAAGTGCATTACATTAGTCTACACCAAGATGGTTACATATATATGCAGCTGAAACAAAAGTTGATACCATCAATATATGAAAACGACGTACGAAACAATCGTTATAGGATCAGGAAATCATGCCTCATTTGAAATCCCAACCGAGAACCTAAAAGAAATAGGTGGGAATAAACGAGCTCCGTTAAAGATTACAATTAATGGCTATACCTACCAAAGCACCGCAACAGGAGTGGACGGTAAATGCATGGTTGTATTTCCAATGCGCGACCGCGAAGCAGCCGGTTCGGCTGCTGGAGATAAAATACAGGTGACCCTTGAATTAGACAGTGGCTATCGTGAAGTTATCGTTCCGATAGAACTTACACAATCTTTAAGCAAACTTAATCTGATTGAAAAATTTTCTTCTCTTAATTATTCAAAACGTAAAGAATTTGCGAGGTCTGTAAATGATGCTAAGTCTGATGATACTCGCCAAAGGCGAATTGATAAGATAGTTACATCACTAAAATAATTTGGTACAGCACTTTAGTCGAAGTTAGAACCTTATTAACTACTTAACTTGAGTAAGCAGTATTCGCCTATCTCTCAAACGTAAATTTGCTCCAGCATAATGATCACTAAACTCCCAATAAGGTATAGGGATAACCGTTCTATCATTAGGTGTGTCTGGTGAGGACACAAACATATCCATCCCATACCCTGTTTGATTTAACAAATTACCGTAATCTTTTAACGTTCGGTTATACACAGTGATCGGGTCTTCATACACCTCGTGACCGTGGATAGACACCGCTAAGTCAACCGATTCCTGCATCATCAGCTTTCTTCCCCATACATCCATTTCTTCCTGTGACATACCAGCAACACGCGCTTTCTCCACAAGTTTTTGAACAAGCCACATATCATCTGGTACAACAATCGAAAGTGAGCCGTGCGGCAATAGTACTTTTTTGAGACTTTCTAAAATACCAACTACTTCAGTGTCGCTTATCGAATGAAGCACCATATTGATGACTGCACGATTAAACAACGGTTGATTAGTTTCCGAAATGTTATTAGCGAATTCTTGAGCTGATTGTGCGTAAAATGATAAATTATTAATACCAACATGCTGTTTTTTTGCGAGCTCTATCGCTTTTTCAGAAGGATCAATTCCGACAACTTCAGAATCAGGCCACTGGGCCATCTTTAATGCGACAAATCCTAAGCCGCAGCCAACATCAAGAACTCGCATCTTTTCAGTTTCGATACTATCGGACGCTTCGTATGCTAACGTTTCCATGATTGCATCACCGTTAAGTTCGTACGCACGATCACCGTGCTTTATTTCAGTAAGGCGCTTTTCAAGGTTTTTTTCATAAGTGTCAAAACTTGTCATACATAAATAGTATGTTAACTGTGTACTATTCCAAAGCGTAAACAAAAAGACTTCATTAAGAAGTCTTTTTAACATAAGTGCTATGGTACCCCGGACAGGATTTGAACCTGTGACCTTAGGCTTAGAAGTCCTCTGCTCTATCCAACTGAGCTACCGGGGCGTATCTGTTATTATACCAGTCATTTACGTTATAATAGATAATGAAATAAGGAGGACACATATGCAAGATAATGGACCAAACCCCTACGTTGTAAACATCGAAGAGCTGACGCTCGAAAATAACAACTTCCGCACCGCTGCTTGGACTGGCGGTAACTTACAAATGACCCTCATGTCTATTCAACCAGGCGATGACATTGGCTTAGAAGTTCACGCTGACCACGACCAATTCTTACGTATCGAACAAGGTCTCGCTACGGTGCAGATGGGACCTACTGAACTTGACCTAGAAACTTGGGACGCCGAAGATGATTTTGCTATCTTCGTCCCAGCTGGTATTTGGCACAACGTCACAAACACCGGTACTGAACCATTGAAGCTTTATTCAATCTACTCACCACCAGAACACGAGCATGGCACGATTCACGAAACCAAGGAAGATGCCGACGCTGCAGAGTTTGAAGAAGAGTAAGCGCTAAGGCTTATTGCCACACTCTCGTTTTATTCTTACCTTCTTTTGCACGAAAAGCCTTCTCTAAATCGATATCTAACCTATTACAAAGGTCAATCACAAGCCAGAAAACATCTGCCGCTTCCTCTTCAACTTCGTGTTGTTTCCGTGACAAGTCGACTTTTTGGCCGTTTGTTTTGCGAATAGCTTTTGCCAGCTCGCCTACTTCTTCAACCAATAAAAGGAAAACCTCAGACACAGTTTCTTTGTCAAAGCCACGTTCGAGAACCATAGCCTCCATGTAGGTTTGGTAATCTTTGAGGGTTGGATTTTCGGGGAGGTCGAGGGTGTTCATTACTCAATAATATCATGCGCATATTTGCTTACTTGTTTTTAGCAAGCTCATAATATTCAAAGATTTTTCTTTCAGTTATAATTTCTGAATTCTCAAATTTATTCGGATCAACGAACATAATCTCATCTGCATCTTGACCAGGTGTAAAGACAAACTGCTCAGGCTTGACCACGAAAGTAATTCGCATTTGATACAGGTTATGGCTTCCTTGGTAACGTGGATCCTCAGTTAGAATTGTCCTAAATTTAAAATTGCCTTCTAAGGAGACTTCTTCAAACAACTCACGAGCCAATGCCTTTTTTATAGTTTCGCCATGCTCAAGGCCGCCACCTGGTATATCCCACCAATCGCGACCATGCTCTTTAACGACAAGTATCTGTCCAGCGTCATTGAGAATAACGGCTTTAAGGGATACGCGAAAGAGAAAGTCATTGCGTTCCGGATTGTCGGAGTATGATATCGCCCCATGTACGGTATTAGATGTAGTCATATATCTCCTATGTATTATGCTGCATTATTGTAAACACATGGGCTTCGCCGGCGCTTGAATCGGGCGATAACAACAGGAGTTCGGAATTACCGAAATGAAATAGAGTCAAAACATCTTTCCAATCCAGGTGGTAGTACTCCGCATAAATCATTTTTCCAAAGTCGCCATGGGTAACAAGTAGCACTGAACCGTCTTTGTATTGTTCTGCAATGGTGTTAAGTAACAACCTAGCTCTCTTTAATAAATCTGGAAATGTTTCAGCGCCTTCAGGTGAAAGAAAGTAAGTTACGGTTTCGGTTTTAATAATATCAGGGGCGCACAGTTCCTCAATTTTTGATTGGGCCAGGCCGGTCATGCTGCCAAAATCCCGCTCAATAAGTTCAGGCATAATTTCAGGTGTTGGAAAATCATTAACAGATGCAATAATTTCAGCGGTGTTTAACGCCCTATTCAACGGCGAACTTAGAACTGCATCAAAAACTAGTCCTACACTTTTAATTTTAGTTGCCACTTCTTGCGCTTGGGCTATACCAATATTCGTAAGAGGTAAATCTCGATGGCCGTTGAGTATGCCATTAGCATTATCTTCGTTTTGGCCGTGACGGGCAAGATATATGTTTAACATTCTTTTATAATAACAAGAAGTTTCAATTAATATGGAGCTTTATTGTTGCTTTCCTTTATATAGATAGGTATATTTCGATTCATTCTCGCCGATAATTACCAAGCCGTTTGCTTCAACTAAGCTCTGCGATACATGATTGTCTTTTCTGACTAAAGAATAGGCCTTCCCGCTAAAACGCTCATCGACGACATCGAGCCTGTACCTAAGCGATAAGCTTCCAAACCCTTTGCCGCGCCATGGGTTGACAATAAATCCGCTCAAATTAGGCACATCTTCATCAATGCCCTCTGGGGTTTCTTCAACAAGCTGAACCGCGGACAACCCAACAGCAATTTCCCCGGCATATACGATAAATTGCTCTCGTACACCAGGCTTACAACTCTCGCCTGTTTCTAAAAGATTCTTGTACACATCTTCAACATCACCCTTGTATCGACTCATAGTGCCAGGAAAATCTATCGCTATATCTGCATTATTCGGTTGTGCCAAAGAACGGGAGAGGTCGGCTGCAACCGAGTGCATATCTTTGATGTTTTCGAATGAGACGATTCCAGTCATAGTAAGTGGATTATAGTACTGATATAGAGCCTTGGCAAACGTAACCATGGTGCGGAGAGAATACTTCGCAACCAAAGAAAAAAGCTGTATCGTTGACACAGCTTTTTTCTTTGGTGCGGGCGGAGAGAATCGAACTCTCATCGTTTGCTTGGAAGGCAGACATATTAGCCATTATACGACGCCCGCATAAGTAGGTATTGTAGCATATTTCCATCCGGGGCTCAATCTGTTACAATAGCTACTGTTCGGTTCAGCCGAGCATTTACAATTTGGCGAATGTAGCTCAATTGGTTAGAGCGCCGGTTTGTGGTACCGGAGGTAGAGGGTTCAATCCCCTTCATTCGCCCCAAGATTATTAAATAACCCTCATTACGAGGGTTATTTTTATTATACGAGGGATGGCTACAGCGGTGTGTTTCCGGCAATACTATCGGCTTGGGCTTTCCTATCGAGGATAGAACTTACCTGCTCGAGGGTAATTTCAATTGACCCGCCAGCCGATACTTCATTGGACAGTAGCAACTTAGCAACGGTATTTTCAACCGCACGCTGTACTACTCGTCGCATTGGCCGCGCACCGAGTCGAGGGTCATACCCTGCTTCGACTAAGTATTCCTTGGCATCCTGCGCAACAGAAACGGTAATTTTTTGTTGGGCAAGGTTCTTATTTACCGATACCAAAATCAAATCAACAACCCTTAGTAGCTCAGGTTTAGTAAGTGAACCGAACACCACTAATTCATCAAAACGGTTTAAGAATTCAGGGTGGAATAAGTGGCTACTAATGAGTTCATCGATGAATGTTTCTTCGAACTGCGCTAATGAGTATCCCCTCCCTAAGTATTCTTGAATCCTGTCAGAACCAGCATTACTGGTGGCAATTACTACCGTATCGCGAAAACTCACTTCGCGGTTTCGAATGTCTCGTAGGATACCCTCATCAAGTAACTGCAATAATGTAGAGAGCACACTTGGGTGAGCTTTTTCAATCTCGTCTAATAGCACTACGCTAAACGGCTGCTTCATTACTTGGGCAGTCAAACTGCTTGAATCTTCAGAACCATCAGCAATTAAACGCGCGACGTCGCTACTTGAAACAAATTCGTTCATATCAAGTCGAATAATATTGCGCTCACCGCCAAAATACACAGCTGCAAGCGATTTCGCAAGCTCTGTCTTACCGACACCTGTTGGACCTAAGAATAAGAAAGTACCAACGGGCCTATTTTGGTTTCGCACCCCAGAGCGGGCTCTACGTAAGGCATCAGACACTACGCTCACTGCTCGCTCTTGGCCAATCATACGTTCATGAATAAGCGACTCTAAGTTTAACAATGTTGCACGCTCATCTTCATTATTTGCACTACCTGTTTTTACACCAGTTGACTGTTCAATAGCAGATGCAACCGATACAGAAGTCACCAAACCATTCTCTGCGTAATCTGCTGCTGATTCTAGCAAGCTAATTGCCTGGCCTGGCATCGAAATGTCATATACGTAGCGCTGGCTTAAGCGATAGGCATCTTTAAGCGCCTGGTACATATACGTCACCTTGCGGCGATACTCTAATGCGGGCAAGTGGTCTTCTAAAACCTTCAAAGTATCGAGCTCATCAGTTGGGTGAATAGTAATTCGGTTCACCGCAGATGCCATAGCTGGCGTACGCTTAGAAATTTGCAAGAACTTTTGCTCGTCCATCGTTAAGATAATTCGCAGGCGTCCTGCTTCAATAATTGGCAATAGTAACCTGGTAAGGTCAACTGAACCAACACCATCTTCAAAGAATAGTTCAGCATTATCAAGGCACACAATGATGTTTTTTGCAGCGTACGCCTCACCTAGAAGCGCGCTTACTAATTGCTCTACACCGCCACGTTCGCCTGCAACGGATACAAGACGTGAAGCATCAAGCATAAAAATTTGTTGGTAATGTAACTGAGCCGGAATATCTTTCGTTGGATTAATAAGTTTTTCAGCAAGCTCATATACAAGCTCTGTCTTACCAACGCCGTCTTTACCCACTAAGGCAATGACACCAGAGTTATTGGCGAGTGAGTTTACAAGCTGCGCCAAAACGTCAGTGCGAATTTCACCACGAGCAAGGGTACCCGCCTGGGAAATATTAGCGCCGTAACGAGACAATGTTGGAATCCAACCAAATGACCAGTCACGGCCAATACCACCTGCTTGCTTTGGACGGTTCTTCGACATATCAATTAAGTCACTTAAATGGTGATACCACTGAATACCGCGAACCAAATCATCTTCTGAAAGTTGTAGGTGGCCTAATAGTGTTTCTCGAGCAGGCAACTGGCGAATCATCGCTAAAATAATGACACCCGGGCTTAGACGTCCGCCAACCTGAGCCGAAATAGCGAGTGCTTCTTCAAAAATAGCAGCAGTGTCTGCCCTATTTTCAGACGATACTTCTTTTAAGAACCCGCCGCCTACGCCAAAGCGAACATGGAAAAATAATCCGCCGTTAGCTTGTAGTAAGGCAATTGCAATGTCTTTTGGTGAAGGCTGTTCGGGCAATACCGCAAGTAAATCACTATCTAGTAAACTATCGACTGTTTTGCCCGTTGTGTCTATTGGTACATTTTTCAGCTCGTACTTATACCATTGGACAATCATTATAGGCACCGCAATAAGCCCAATTAAAGCCCAACCAAGCGCCATACCGACGGCGAGCGCCATAATGCCAAGAACAATCAAAATAACAATTGTTAATTTAAATAGCAAAATCCAAGGCGCTAAGCCTTTTCCTAGTCGAGCATATTGTGACCGACGGCTATGATAATTAAATAGATTTACCTCCATGATGGTACCCAATTTAATGCCAGTAACATAAAACCAACCACAGGAAGTAAGGGTAATAACAACCATAGCAACATGACGAATAATTCATAGATTACCTGTAATGTGATGACAACTATGCCGGCGAATATAGTAAAAATGCGTACGAACGCACCTACTACCCGGGAAATTAGTTGGTCAAACACCGCCCTTAAAGCGACAATCGGGTTTGGGTCACTCGTACTATTTGCAGAAATTTGGCGAAATGGCGAAAACAAAGTGGCAAATAATTGGCCAATAGAAAAGAACTGAACGGTTGCCTGCCACCGGTCACTAACTCGACGCCACTGCCCTAGCCAGCCACGTCCATACCACCAAGAAAGAATTCCCACCAAGAACATACAGTTATTATAGCAGGCGAGCAATATTTTGACTCGTTTCATATAGTATAATCGCACTTCGTGCGCTTTACCGCGTCGCCACTCGAAAAAGACTGCAAGCAGTCTTTTTGCTCGTTTTCTAGTGGTATAATAGAACATATGCCACAACCCTTTGTAATTATCCTGGGTAAAGCCGTCCGATACGCTGCGCGCCTGCGCGGTGGTGGCTCTGCCCTCCCTGGTTTGTTTGTCGAAAAGATAAGCCCAGACTTTATTCCTAGTATTTTAAACCAACTCCCTAAAGGCGTTGTTGTTATTAGTGGTACCAACGGAAAAACCACAACAACGAAAATGGTTGTTGCGTTACTCGAAAGCCAAGGCTTAAAAGTATTCACAAACCGTACCGGAAGTAACTTCGTACGCGGCGTTGCAGCCGCCCTACTTGGTGACATTGACATGAAGGGTAATCTCGATGCCGATATCGCCGTACTTGAGCTTGATGAAGCCCACGCAGTTAAGTTCGTCGAAATCATCCCCCCTCGCTATAGCCTGTTACTAAACGTTATGCGCGACCAACTTGACCGCTTCGGCGAAATTGACGCCACCGCTCGAATGCTAGCAAAAATCGCCCAAGCGACTACCGACACTGTCGTCATAAACCGTGAAGATTCGCGCGTACTTAAAATTGCCGACGGGCTTTCGAGCGAGGTTCGCTACTTCGGCCTTAACGATTCGTTGCTTTCACACTTCCCTAGCGACGACGATATGCACAATAAAACGAAGTCCGGTAAAATCCTTGCCCGCCCCGATGCCGACGTCACCTTAAAGGACTTCAACGATAAAGGTGCCGCATTCTCTATTGCGGGTAAAGATTTCGTAACACCGCTGAAACTGCGTGGTGTCTATAATATCTTCAATAGCGTAGCAGCACTTGCCCTTGCTCGAACTATCGAACCCGAGGCTTCAATTAATAGCTTGCTCGGTGCTCTTTCAACAGTAACCCCTGCGTTTGGTCGAGGTGAAGTACTCACAGTTGGTGACCAACCCCTCGAACTTGTACTTGTAAAAAACCCTTCTGGTTTCCGGCTTGGCTTACAATCATACGACCCTAAAGGCTACGCAACGATGATTGCCATTAACGACAATTACGCTGACGGCCGCGATATGTCATGGCTATGGGATGTCGATTTCACAAGCCTTGAAAAAGAACCGGTATATATTAGCGGTGTGCGTGCTTACGATATGGCACTTCGTATGCAGTACGACGACGTTCCTGTTGAAAAAGTTGAAACCGAGCTTGCCGTTGCTTTGCAAGATTTTATCTCAATGCACCCCGACACACCGAAGCGCATTTATTGTACCTACACTGCCATGTTGACACTTCGCAAAGAACTTTCTAAAATCACCCGAGTGGAGGTAGTTGCCTAATGGAAAATCAAGCAATCACTATTTTGCAATTATATCCAAAGGATATGAACATTTATGGTGACAACGGAAATTTGCTCGTTATCACCAAGCGACTTAAATGGTACGGCTATACGCCTATTGTTATTGAATATAATGTTGGTGATGCGCTTCCTAAAAAAGTTGACCTCGTTATTGGCGGTGGTGGGCAAGATAGTGGCCAAGAAATTATTCATGCTGACCTTATTAAAATTGGACCTCAGTTGCAACAATGGGCAAATGCCGGTGTACCAATGCTAATGGTGTGCGGCCTGTACCAATTATTCGGTCATTTCTTTAAAACCCTTGCCGGTACACAGCTTGATGGCATTGGCATCCTTGATATTGAAACTTATGGAACTCAGGAACGTTTAATCGGTAATATCACTACCCATTCTGAAGAGTTCGGCGATATTATTGGATACGAAAACCATAGCGGCCAAACACATTTAGGCGACAAAGCGATGCCACTTGCGACCGTCATAAAAGGTGCTGGCAACAACTCTGCCGATGGACACGAAGGTGCACGATACAAAAATGTTATTGGAACCTACTTGCATGGCTCAATCCTTCCAAAGAACCCGGCCCTTGCCGATTTCTTGATACGCACTGCCGTACAAAAAAAGCATGGCGAATTTAGCCCAGACCTCGTTGATGATTTGTTTGCCGACATGGCTCGTGAAATTGCGCGTAACCGCCCTCGTTAAGCTATATAACCGAGTTTGCATCACGTAAATCGTACTTGGTAGCCCTAGTCATCCAAATACAAGCCGCGGCAATTACTAATACATACACGCCCCATACCCATAGCTCAGCCTGTAGCTCGCTTTGGGCCCACGACAACTCTGAAACAAAGGTAGCAACATTTGTCATATACGTAAGCAACCAACTTGTTGGCGTTGCTATCAGCCACACCCATGGTAAGCCGATAATTGTCCACATGCCCGAAATAAATGTTAGGAGCATCGCTAATGGAACAAGCGGTACTACTAATACATTTGCAATTACCGCCACATTTGAAATAACCCCAAAGCCCGTAGCAATAATTGGCACCGTCACAATATGCGCCGCAATAGTTTCACCAAGAATCTGCCTAAACACCCCTGGTTCTTTTTCACCATAAAAATAGCGCTGCAATAACGGAGCCACAACCATCACACCAGCAAACGCTGCAAAACTTAGCTGCCACCCTAAATCACCCCACACATAACTTGGCTGGATAGCGACAGTTATTGCTGCTGCAAATGGCAATAATATAAGGGGATGAAACCGATGCCCGTAATACCAAGCTAGCAAACTCAACCCTGATACTAACCCTGCACGAGTCATACTCGGGCTGAGGCCTGTTACCGCCATAAACATCGTGATCATCACGCCTGACGACACAGCTGATAGGTATTTTGAGAACCGAACGAATAGCCGTCGAGCCATGCGGACTAAAATTGTTAAATTATAGCCGCTGGCAACAACAATATGCGTTAAACCGGCAACTTTTAAAGCATCCGAAAGGTCATCAGGCAGGGCACTTTTCTGCCCTGTTAAAAAACCTATTCCTAGACTTGCTTGCGGTTCTGCAATATTTGCCCGAATCTTGTCTGCAAACCAATCGCGAACTACTCGCCCAACATCACCAGGTACAGGACGTACGATGGACACAATTGTGGCACGACTCATACTGGCTGGAAAACTTCCAAAACCCGGTTTCAACAAGCTTTGAACCGTTACAATGTCGCCGCGTTTTATATCTGTGCCAGCAAGGCTTACCAATGCACTCCCTGGCATGCTTTCACCTTCAATGACGACAGTATCAAGTTGCAATGACAACCCTGAGCTATTACGACTAGGGTCTTCTTTCACCTTACCTGTAAGTTGCACCTGGTTGCCAATGTATCGCGTGTACGCATCACGCTCGCCGAGAGCAGCTGAACCATAACCCAGTCCAATACAAAGGCCCACACACGCAAGTAGGGGTAACATATATACTCGCAGGCGCCAAAAACAAAAAACTAATAATGGGAGTACTGCCACGCCAACCCAGGTTGGCACTCGCAACAAAAGAGCCAACCATACACCAACTACGAACGCGGCACAAAGGACGGCAATGCCCCAGGACGAATGTACATATTGCCGAAACCACCAACCCACCTACTTATAATAGCGATAGAAAATGAGATAGTTATGTACTTATAGTGTCAGTTTCAACCAAAGAGCGATAATTATACATGCCTTCGCCCTCGGCTTTGTAGTTCCAATAAAAACGGCCGAATGCCCTCTTGTATATTCGCCTTTGTCGCTCAATAGTACCAGCTAGAAGGTTGTAGTGTTGGTCGTGTGGAGTTCTATTAAACATTTCTTGAGGTAGCACCGAGCTCCATTCCCCTACGATGACCGGTTGGCGCCAATTCGTTAATAATAACGCGCCGCCAAATAGTATTTTCCTAAAACGATCATATGATGTTGGCGACAAGCCAGACAATAGTTTTGGAATAGCGAAATAGAAGTGAGTGTCCATAATTACTGGATGGTTTTTTCGCGCCCAAAGCACGCCAGAAAACAATAACGGCACAAAACCATCTTGGAAAATAGTATACGTTCCCGGTCGCAATATGCTTCGTAGTACCTTGTAAGCATCACGGTAATAGCGAAGTAGTGCAATATAATTACCAATTACTTTTGGCTCATTAATTATTTCAATTCCCCATAACGCAGGAGAGTCGCGGTATCGTAGCGCTAACTCCTTTAATACATCCAAGGACTCTTGTTCGTACGCACGCCATTTCACCGAACCAATTTTTCCGCTATGGATGGTTCCGTTTTGTGAACCTTTCAGCGCATGCAAATCTAAAAGTATGTGAATATTGTATTTTTCGGCCATAGCAAACGCCCAGTCTAAATGTTTTGCTACATTTGTATAAGGTTTGTCGTCATGAAGCGCCCAGTAACCAACGGGTAAACGAATATGCGTCACATTATTGTTTGCCAACCACTGCCAATCCTCTTCAGTAATGAACGATTGCCGGTGTTTTTCAATTCGCGAAGGTCCAACCTTCGTTTGCATCAACGAATATTCATCTTCTGCATCGGTATCTTTAAAAAGCGATGGTGTCATCCAACGCTCTACAAGTAGCCAGCCTCCTAAGTTCACCCCTTCGAACGTGGTTTTATTTTTTGCCATCAAGCTTTAGAGTACTCGACTCATCCATGTGCGCGCCCGCACTTCCAACGTGTTTATCAGAAATAACCGCACCGTGTTTAATAACATGTACTATCGCCATGGCGTGCCCGCGCCCTAGGCCGAAATCAGCGCTTAGCCATTCAACAATCTCGCTTGCCTTCACATCGGTTCTATCTAAGCCTTTTGCCTTTGCAAGAGCAATAAAGTCGTTGGGAGTCTTCCCTGTTTTTTCTTGTATGTTATCGAGATAGGCTTGAAATGACATGTATCCTCTTTTCTATACCTTATAGTATAAAAGTTCTCCAAATAAAAAACACCCCCGGTAGCGAAAATGGGATGTTCTTTATTTGAGGTCTAAACTTTTGAGAACTTAGACCCCGATTTGTCGGGATAATTGTATGGAGGGCCAGATGGGACTTGAACCCATGACACCCTGCTTAAAAGGCAGGTGCTCTAACCAGCTGAGCTACTGGCCCACGACCTTATGCACTATACAACAACAGGGGTACTGTTGTCAATGTCCCTATTTCTTCTTGCTATCCTTATCTGTTTTAGGGGCAGGTTTAGTAAAGAATAAATCAACAACCGCTAAAATAACACCGGCGCTAATAACAAGATCTTTATAGCTTATCGCTTGATGATATAAATATGCGGACGTTCCTTCAAGGGGCAATGCAAACCCAATCGGTTCAAGTAAGAATGCAACCGCAAGGATGGTGAACAAAAGTGAGCCAATGACACGAGAAAAGACTGATTTGTATTTGTAACCGTGAAACAACAATACAATTGCTGGCAACAACACAACAATAGATAGCGCGAGGGCGTTTGTAAGCGGACCTACGGGCACTAACCCTGTCATAGAGATAATCAATCCGGCGCTATCGCTCCAGATTGTGCTAAGTGTTGCACCAGCGGTTAGCGCTAAGCCAAGCAATCCAAACCGTCGCTTTGATAAAAACGCACCAATAAACAAAACAAGAGCGAGACCAATAAATACGGCTGGTACTATCATGTAGCTATTATACCTTTAAGTTGAACGTTGCAGTATCCCCAGTTTTTATGCCGGCTTTCTTTACACTTCCAGCAGGAAGCTCAAGTACATACCGAGCGGTATCCTTAGGGCTATAAACAGTTTTCGCAGGGTTTTCAGGAGGAGCATTCTTTACAATATATACAACTTCCTTGTTGCTATCTAACCAAATAAGGTCGAGGGGGAAATTCATGTCTTTCATCCAAATACCGTGGGTATCGTTTGTGTCGTAGGCCATAAGCAGCCCACCGTTCAAGTGAAGCTTATCGACATCTGATAACCCTTGAATCCTACTTGCTTCAGTATCTGCCAGCCACAAAGAATACACGCCACTTCCAATACGCACCTGAGTGGTGGGTTTAAAGGTTGTGAGTGCGAATGAAACCACCAACCCAACTAAAATTAATACCAATCCAATTACTAAAATAATTGTGGTAGAACGGCGCCATACAAATAAGCGGAGTTTGTCCATGTGGACTAGTATAACAGAAGCGGGTTATGCGCCGATGCGGTCTTTTTTGTTTGAGCGTTTTGCGTTTTGTTCAATGTACTCAATAATCTTGGTTGCAACGTCTCGCTTCGTAATAGCTTCAGGAGTTTTCAGGCTTGCTGATGAGTTTACCTCAAGGACGAGCGGGCCGTTTGCACTACGCATCATGTCGACACCACAAATAGGAAGCCCCATTGCTTTGGCTGCCTTAAGCGCAGTCTTTTTTTCTTCATCAGTAAGTTTTACTGGGATACCGACGCCACCTTGGTGAGTATTAGAACGGAAATCGTCGTCGAGGCTTTGGCGTTTAACGCTTGCAACAACACGGTTACCAACAACTAATGCACGGATATCTTCACCAGCAGATTCTTTCACGAATTCCTGAACCAAGAAGTTCACACCTTCAACGTAGAAGGCTTGCATTACGGCTTTAGCAGCCTTAGGTGTTTCCGCAAGTACTACACCATTTCCGTGTGTACCGCGTGCCACTTTAATAATAAGTGGAGCGCCACCAGCAAGTGAAATTACATCTTCAAAGTTTGCTGTTTCACGAGCAAAAACGGTTTTAGGGATTTGTACACCGGCTTTCGCAAGAATTTGATAGGCACGAAGCTTATCGCGTGAACGAGTAATAGCGATCGAACTCGCAGTTGTAAACGAACCTTGGCTTTCAAATTGACGCACCATAGCGGTACCGTACTTCGTATAACTTTGGGCAATACGAGGGATGACAGCATCGAAGTGGTCCAAGCTTTCACCTTTATAGCGAATAACTGGCTTGTCTTTTTCAATTGCGACATAACATTTCGCATAATTGATAACGCGAACCGTATGGCCACGGGCAAGGGCGACTTCTTTAAGTCGTTTCGTAGTGTAGTTTGCACCACCTTTAGATAAAATAGCAATGTTCATTATGATGATGCCTCCCCTAGTTCAGGATTAACGATAAAGTTTCCTCTTAATAATTGTCGTCCAATCAACATTGGACTTTTTTGTTCAGTCCGATTAGCGAGAGTAACTCTCGTAGTATACTCTTCCCCACCAATTTCGACAGTCATCGGAACAACATATCTGTTGTCTAAATGACCCGTTGAACTTTTAATTTGAGCTCGTCCAAAGTCATAGGTGACAATTGTTTGGTCATTATCGGGGTTACTGGCATCGTTCAAAGTATATTCTAGAAATGCCTTGCCTTCGCCATCAACGCCAGTTGTAATATCACGTGCATCAATCGCCGATTGGTAAGCACCTGTGTCCATTTTAGCCTTCATGACAATTGAGCTATTCCCAATTTTGACAGTAACACTGGCGATACGACCAATTGTTCTAAGGCGTTTCGAGTGTGCACCCTTGTGTCTGTGGCGGCGGCTTACTAAAGCCTTAATTCCACTGTCAAATGCTTTCATGTTAGTGTCCGTAAATGCACCAGTAACAATCTGCGAGCCTTGGTTGGCTTCAAATATATATAGTTCGTGCGTTTCTTTGTCTTCTACAACGTCTACACCAGAAATTGACAGGTCAACTGATTGCGCTGCCATTTCAGCAAGCTGAGAAACTGCCGGATCAAGTTTTTTCATGTCAATTTCTTCTGCAGACCCGCCGGTCGACACGTTGTTTAAATGGCTCGTGCCACCACTACGCCGGAAAATTCCCCAACGAGCTTTGCCGCCATACACGCCAATACGATAATCGCCATCGTTAGGAATAAATTGCTGGAATAACATAGCTACTTTGCTTTCATCGAGAGTTTGAATTGCCTCTTCTTTTGAAGAAACAAGGAAATTATCTTTTCCTTTTTGGCCATGAACCGACTTAATAATAAGTGGGTATCGTGAAGCATCGCTGGCTTCTAAGTATTCGCGGAGAAGTGTCGTTGAGCCCCAAATAGTTTCTGGTACAGACACACCATTTGCCCACATAGCCATATAATTAGTTGTCTTAGCAATATACTCATGGCGAACCTGTCGGTCCTCATAAGGAATGCCCATTCCTTCCAAGTAAAAGGCGGCCGCAGCTGCAAACTCTGGCATAGATTGCCAACTTTTAAAGTAAACAAAATCGTAGTCGGCAAATTGTATTCCAGACTTAGGGTCAAATACAGATGCTTCATTGGCATTTTTAATATGGAAAATAACATTTTCAAGAGCAACGTAGTCTACTTGAGCATATTTAAAGCCGCCATTATCAATAATGCGTTGAACAAAGCCACCGAACCGAGTGCTTTTAGCACCGGTATCTTTGGCGAATACAATGAGAACTCGAGGAAGTTTAGGTGTTTTCATTCTAGGTTTTCCTTACTTATTTGCTTGCTCTTTAATATGTTGCATCAAAGTCTTAATCTTTATCTCAGGTTCGGCACCCATTTGAATAGCCGGGGCTTCATTTACTTCCAAAATGACATGTTGGCCGGTTTCAGAATTTATAAGTAAATCCACACCAGCGAAGTCGGAACGGAGCGTTAAACGGGCGGCTTCCAAAGCATCTTGGCGCTGTTCTGGCGTTAGGCTATCAATTGGTACAAACTCGCCATCTGCCCCAGCGGACGTATTATTTAAGTGGCTGCCCGACTCTGGGTGGCGTGAACGCTTCATTAACAATTTAATTTCGCTATTCATAATTAACACCCGGTAGTCAAATTCGTTTGGAACAAATTCTTGAAGTACAAATGGCATTTCTTTATGTGCAGTTAATGCAGCTTTTAGTTCAGTATAGTCATGAACCAAATAGTTCATATTTCCACCAAAGGCATCTGATGCTTTAGCGATAAACGGGTACTGAATTGGTGGGTTTGATTTAAATTTTTCTAAAGTTACAGCGTAACTACTCATAAAGCTTCGAGGTAATGGGATGCCGTTGTCAGACAAGCGTACAAGTTCTCCAACCTTAGTTGCAGCAAGAATACCTAATATTTCATGGCCGATAAAAGGAATGCCTTTACGTTCAAGGTATGTAGCTGCAGCGAGTGCCGGCTGTTGAGCCTTAAGCCATAGCTGAAAATATACGTAATCAAATTCATCAAGCCGCTTTCCAGTCATATAATCGGTCACAACTAATGAGTTGTCGATAATTTCAACAATAAGGTCCTTTAGCGAACCTTGTTCCAAATTAAGGTCGTAGTCTTTTTCTACATCACGAAGTGGATTAAATAACGCATTATAATAACCTGTTTTGTGTTTACGAAAACTAAAGAAGATCAGAACGTTTTTTTGCTTTGTCATGTTAATTATTCTCCTCGGTTATTATGCGCCATGTTGGCTAATTTTTGTGCTAATTCGGTAGTGATTATTTTATTGGCACGTTGCGCGCCTTTACGTTCGCTATGCGTACGCATAGTACCAATATTGCGTCCGTTTACCTCTACGATACGTTTACCATCCGGCGTTAGGTCAACCGCCAAATACGAATCTGTGGCTTCTGCAGTTTGCTGAATAAGCGTACTAGCGGTACGAGCCAAGTCATGAACGTAATCTGGGATTGAATTTGGGTCTAGGTGAACCCATTCATCTTCAGGTGATCGATTAGCGGCGTCCAAGCCAACTCGTCCTGTTACAAGGATTGGGCGTCCATCAATAGTATGCACACGTAACTCACGACCTAACTTAGGACGAGCGTCGGCAATATCTTGTTCTGTATTATCGAAATAACGAATACCATCAGCAAAATTACTATTAATTTCTGGCATATATTCTTGAATAAGAAGATTTTTTACGTTAGGACCAAGTGTAGAAATATAATCGTCCAGCTGACTCAAGACACTATCTGCGGAACCTACGAGCATGCCGTATTTTTTAGATAAGTCTGGTGTTGGTTTAATAATAACTTTTTCGCCATTAAGTTGGCCTAGAGCCTCGGCTACTTCCTGCTTTTCAACAGCAACGGTGACGGTGACCGGCATAGCCTCGCCAACCGAACTATGAAGAGTGTCAAATTGCAGCTGCTTTGACAGAACAATTTCACGCACTCCGAGAGGGTTTAGTGCTGCTACTTCTGGAGTATACCGTGCAATTCCACCAGTAATATCGAGGGCGGCATGTACCTCTATAGGTTGGGTGTACTCATTCAATGTGAAATCTTTAGTACTAAAATCGAAATACTTATTAAACATTTTGTCGTGGTCACGGTCTGCCGCACCACTAAGGGCTATGCCTTTAACGCCATACTCGGCTAATTGATTAACCAATGGCGTGTGGCGTTCGGCAAATTTTTTGTCATCAACACCAAAAGTACGCTTTTCAGCAATAGCTACGGTTGGATACTCGTGTTGGGCGTTGTTCATAAGTGTAATTATAGCACTTATGCTTCAAAAAGTCAAGACTGAACAGATTACCGGGCGACTAGCCTATTTGGCTACGAAGGAATTCAAGAGCTTCTTTTTGCTTTCGATTTAGCTTCGTTGGCGTATCAACAATAATACTTACGATGTGCGGACCGCGACGTTCGCTATTCATATGAGGTACACCATGACCAGATAGCTTGAAATCAGTACCTGATTGCGTTCCAGCAGGAACTTTCATGCGAACGGTCCCATCAACGGTTGGAACTTCAATTTCAGTACCAAGGGCAGCGTCAACCATGCCGACGTGTTCTTCAGAGAGGATGATATCCCCTTCACGAGTAAACTTCTTGTCGGCTTTAACACGAATGTGAACATAAAGGTCACCCTTTTCACCATCAGTAATAGCTTCACCGCGGCCACTGAGGCGCATAGTCGCACCATCATCAATACCAGCCGGGATTTTTACCTTGATAGTTTGCTTACGGCGTTGAGTACCAGTACCGTGACAAACGGTACATTCTTTTTCAGGAATTTTACCGCGACCATGACAAGTTTCACAGACAACGTTTTGTTGAATTGGGCCAAATGGAGTATTCATGACACGTGTTTGTTGGCCAGCCCCGTGACAAGTAGCACAAGTTTTCATATCGTGGCCAGGTTCGACTGTGGTGCCCTTACAGTGTTCACAGGTATCATCTAAGTCGAGGGTCATATCGTGTTCGATACCGAAAATAGCTTCTTCAAATGTTAATTGAAGTTGTACTTCAACATCCCGGCCGCGTAGTGGACCACGCTGACGTTGACCGCCACCACCGAAGAATTGGCTAAAAATGTCACCAAGGTCGTCGCCAAAGCCACCACCGAACCCACCACCAAAGCCTTCAAATGGGTTGCCGCCAGCAGAACCGCCGCCGCCACTTGCGCCACCAACACCGGCGTGGCCAAACTGGTCGTAACGTTGTCGTTTTTGAGCGTCTTTTAGAACGTCGTAAGCTTCATTAAGTTCTTTAAACTTTTCTTCGTTACCGCCCTCTTTGTCGGGGTGATGTTGAACAGCCTCTCGGCGAAAGGCTTTTTTAATTTCATCAGCAGAGGCACTTTTTGACACCCCTAATACTTCGTAATAATCTCGTTTGCTCATATCTACTACTAGTATAAAACAACTAGCACTCATATGTCTAGAGTGCTAGTTGTAGGTTTTGGCTAAGTTGTAAAACTAAGCGGTTTTGCGGCCAGTGATGGCTTTCCAAATGAACAAGAAAACTACTGCACCAACCAAAGCAACTAAGAAGCTGCCGAAGTTGAACCCAGTAACACCCGAGCCCCCGAAGAGCCCAAAAATAAACCCACCAAGAAACGCACCGACAATACCAACTACGATATTACCGAGCAACCCTTGGCCTTTGTTTGTCCCTGCGATCATTGAGGCTACCCAGCCCGCAAGACCTCCAAGAACAATCCAGCCTATAATTCCTAATCCGTCCATATGCTATCCTCCCTTGGTTATATATGTACTTCTATTATACTCCAAATTTATGGTTATGCTATTTCGTTTGCTGAATTTTAGCGGTATACTTGCCTATAATGAAACCTCTTATTAGAGCCATCGGCGCTATAGCCGGCCTTATCCACGCTGAATATCGACAACTTTATAACCGCTACTTTGGTAAAATTGAACGCTTCCCCGGCAATGCCCGTGAAATTTGTCAGCAAATTGTAGACCGCCTCTGGTATGGTGACTTTTATCGCACCAGCCTTGGCCACTATAATTTCTTTTGGATGCGCGATTTTGGCACTGTTGCCGCTTCGCTGGTTAACTTAAACCAAACGACTCATGTGCACCATACATTAAGGTGGGCACTGCGTCACTATATGCGCGCTGGTGTCATTAAACTGTGTATTGATAAAGCGGGAAATGTTTTTAACGCCCCGGGCCTTGCAAGTATCGATGCCTTGCCATGGCTACTGCACTCTTTAGTCGTGAGTGAGTATCGATTGAACGAACAGGAAACTGCATTCTTAAACAAAGAGCTTCGCAACTATTCCTCAACCTTCTTAGATGAAAGTGGTGACATTCTCCCTGGTATTGTTTTTGCCGAGATGCGCGATGCTGTGTACTACCACCGAAGTGCGTATGCAATCGCATTAGTAGGGCGCCTTGCCCAATGTGTTGAAAAGTTAAATCTGATTGATTTTCATCATTTGCCAGAACGTTACAGAGACATACTTATTCATAACTATTGGACAGGTGAATATTTCCGTGCCGACCGCGCTTCTCAAACATTTAGCTCAGATAGTGCACTTATCCCCTTCTTCCTAGGAATTGTCACCGACCCAGTTATGGTTGGAAAGACGCTCGATTACATTAATAAAAAAGACCTGAATAAACCGTACCCACTTCGTTATGGCGAAGTACCCGAAAAACCACTCCGTTACCGCTTTGGTATGGGGCCAGTTTCAATGCCAAACTACACTGAAACAAGTATTTGGACATGGCATGCAACTTATTACTTACACCTTTTAAAACGATACAATCGCAGCGAATATGTCGAACAATATAAAAGCTTTAGTGCACTCATTGAGCGTCACGGTAGTTACCCAGAGCTACTTGCACCAGACGGCTCATGGTACTACGCCCCTTTTTACCGCGCTGACCCGGGTATGATTTGGGCTGCCCTTTTCCTAGAATTACCTGAAAGCTAAATTGACTTTTTAGGTTTTCTTGTTATAATATGCAAAGCTTATGTCATCACATCCGTGACAGACGAGGCTCGCACAAGAGGAGTTGAGGCTCATCGAACTCTTGTAATACACAAAATCCGACATTATATATGTCGGTGGCAATAGGTAACTATTGACTGCGCCTTCTCACTAGGGCAAATAGTGTAAGAGAAAGGTCATGCAAATGACCATGACATCACCCGGCACCACCACCGTTATACCCAATCTGCGTCGAACTTTCAAAGGGGAGTTCATGAACGCCTTCAAGACGGGGAACGGTCAGACGCTTGCGAAGCCAATCCACGTCGAAACGGAAGATGGCATCTGGCTCATAGCCAAGATTACCTCCGTATCATACGCTGGGCCGAGGACAATCGTAGCCGAAGTTTCGATGCTTCCGCCGGTCGGGACAAACCAAGGAATTAAGCCTGCAACTCTTGAGCTCGATTTTCGCGAAGTTCAAATGAATGGCGAGTTCACCGTTAAACGGGCGCACTAAAGCCTTCAACCCCACGACAGCCAGTCGTGGGGTTTTTACTTTTCTAAAATAAAATAGCCGACATTTCTGCCGGCTCTTTTATGACTAAGAAATTTACTTCTCGTCTTTTTTGTCGTCTACAACTTCACCTTCTACGGCTTCGTCAGACTTTGAGTCTTCACCATCTTCAGACGCAGGTGCTTCGTCTTTAGCGGCTTGCTCGTACATCTTAGCCCCAATAGGCATGATGGCGTCGCTGAGGGCCTTTGTAGCAGCTTCGAGCTCTTCTTTATCAGTAGAGTCTTTGTGCTTTTTCGCTTCCTCTACAGCGTCTGTAATAACCTTTTTGTCTTCATCAGAGATTTTATCTTTGAATTCGTCAGGCATTTTTTCAGCTTGGTAGATAGTATTTTCAAGGCTATTACGAGCATCAACTGATTCACGCTTTTTCTTGTCTTCTTCAGCGTGTGCTTCAGCATCTTTTTGTGCCTTTTCGATATCATCTTTACTGAGGTTTCCACTATCTTGAATGGTAATAGATTGCTCTTTACCAGTCCCCTTGTCTTTAGCAGTCACGTTCAAGATACCGTTAGCATCGAGGTTAAAGGTAACTTCAATTTGTGGCACACCACGAGGCGCTGGTGCAATACCATCAAGTACGAAACGTCCGAGTGACTTGTTGTCGCTGGCCATTTCGCGCTCGCCTTGAAGAACGTGAATTTCTACTTGGTTTTGGTTATCAGCAGCAGTCGAGAATGTTTCACTCTTGCTTGTAGGGATAGTGGTGTTTCGCTCGATAAGCTTTGTTGAAACACTACCCATTGTTTCGATACCAAGGCTGAGTGGAGTAACGTCAAGAAGCAGAACATCCTTTACGTCACCGGCAAGCACACCACCTTGAATTGCAGCACCAATAGCTACAACTTCGTCAGGGTTTACACCCTTAAGCGGTTCTTTACCGAAGATAGACTTCACTTTTTCAACCACAGCTGGCATACGAGTCATACCACCAACAAGAACAATTTCGTTAATGTCACTTGCTTTAAGGCCAGCATCTTTTAGGGCTTTTTCAACAGGTTCAGCAAGGCGGTCGATGAGGTCTTTTACGAGTTCTTCAAGCGCAGCACGTGTAAGCTTGTACTCGAAGTGCTTTGGACCATCGGCGTCAGCAGTAATAAATGGAAGGTTTACATCGTACTCAGTAGTAGATGAAAGTTCTTTCTTAGCTTTTTCAGCTTCGTCCTTTAGGCGTTGCATTGCAGCGTTGTCGCCCTTAAGGTCGATGCCTGCTTCTTTTTTGAATGCATCAAGGAAGTGGTTCACAATACGGTTGTCGAAGTCTTCACCACCGAGGTGTGTATCACCGTTAGTGCTTTTTACTTCGAAAACACCGTCACCAAGTTCAAGGACTGAGACGTCGAACGTACCACCACCAAGGTCGAATACGGCGATTTTCTCTTCTTTTTTACTTTCAAGACCGTATGCAAGTGCAGCGGCGGTTGGCTCGTTAATAATACGCTTTACTTCAAGGCCGGCAATTTTACCAGCGTCTTTAGTAGCTTGCCTTTGCGAGTCATCGAAGTACGCAGGAACTGTAATAACAGCTTCGGTGACTTTTTCGCCTAGGAAGGCTTCAGCGTCTGCTTTAAGCTTTGAAAGAATCATTGCTGATACTTCTTCTGGTGAGTAATCTTTGTCGCCTAAACGAACAGTAACGCCATCACCTTTTTTACCAATTTCGTATGGCATAATATCAAGGTCTTTTTGGACTTCTTTGTCGCCAAACTTACGACCGATAAGTCGCTTTACACCATAGATAGTGTTTTTTGCGTTAGTAACGCGTTGACGTTGTGCAACTTGGCCAACAAGGCGTTCGCCTGATTTGTTGATAGCCACAACACTAGGTGTCGTACGGTTACCTTCGGCATTTGCAATAACTTCTGGTTTACCAGCAACCATATACGCTACGGCGCTGTTGGTGGTACCAAGGTCGATTCCAATGATTTTACCCATATTATATTCTCCTATTTATCAAAATTTCGTTATATCTATTTTAGCACTCTACCTATGAGATTGCCAAGTGTTCCTATTATAAATAAATTGGCACTCTCATGTCAAGAGTGCCAACTAACAATTTTTATCGATTTGTTTGAGATGATATACTAGTGTTACTTATATAAGGAAATACATATGCAACCATCAAACAACCCCACTACGACACCAACCCCTACACCTGCTGAACAGCCAGCTGCGCCCGTGACTCAGCCAACGAACGTTCCTCAGCCCACTCAATCTACAGAAGTTATAAATGGAATGGCTGCACCAACGAAAGAAAATCTTAAAATGAAAAAGCGATTTGGCTATATTTTTTCAATAGCTAGTATTGTACTTTTTTTGATAGCATTCTACTTTGGCTATGTGTTTGGTGCGCTTGCACTACTCGCAGCGGTTGGCTTGCTTTACGGTATAAAAACCAAAACTACACCAGTTATTGTACTGGGTAGCATTGGCCTCTTACTAAACTTCGGCTTCTATACCGTTTCCGTCTTTAGTAACCTTTAAGTTACTAAACGGTGGCTAAAGCGAAGATAATTGCACCAACAAGAATGACACCGCTCGCAATCAATCCCCATTTAACTGCCCACGCCCAGCCCATGACTGCAACGTTAACAGCGTTTTGTTTTAGCTTGTCTGTCCAGACGGTAATACCAGAATTTTTAGTTTCTTGGTAAGCAAACGCTAGTCCAATTCCACCAAAGCCCATTTTTCCTGCAGCCGTTTGTGAGAATTGAGTATTATATTTCTTGTCACCAATATGAAAAGTTAACATTACCATTGAACCGGTTACCTTAGTGATTTCTGAAAGAGCAGCGTCAAAAATAACACTTGTCGCTTGCTTCGTATCAAAGTCCATTTCGAATAATTTTATACGATTGTCTGCTCCCCATTCAAGAAGGGCGGGCTTTGCTCCAACAATAGTGATACCCGGAAGGTAATCTACGATTGCTTGCAAAGGTGCAGCTGGAGTAGTATTTGGCGTAGTTGTTGTTTGGGTTGAGGGGGTTTGTTCCATACCCTTATCATATCAGAAAAATTGATATTGATTTTTGATATGAACAGGACTATTATCAAAAAGTCTTACTGAAACTTATTCCAAACAATACAGCCAGCAAGAAGTGAATCCGCTTGAGAGAAATCTCGTGGCGGTTTTTTATTTTCACAGGGCGCGGAGAGAAGGAAAAATGGCTGGACTAGTTGACCATGGCATTGATATATTTGTATGTCTCAATGCAGACATTCAGGCTGCAAACAGGCCTTCGAGAATACCCATCCTCGGCAGGTTGCAAAAAGAGCACGACCAATGGTTTTACATTCTCAACACCGACGGTAGACTACCCGGGTCAGCTGACCTCACGGACTACCCAGGTATCAAGGAGTCGACAATTCGCTTGCCGGCAAACCGAGAAGGACTCGTGAAGGTTGAGCATGCTCTTAAGGCACTTACCAATCGATGCTCTATCGTAGACATTAGGCTCACCCCTCGTGTCATCGTCGAGAAACCAACCAAGAAAAACCCCTACGGTGTCATCGAAGAAGGTGTTATCCTTTTTCGCATCAAGACCCACGCAGAACCTCATCGGCAATAGCCTCGAGTTGGTTTGTGCGGGGACTCCATCTCCCCGCCCAAACCAACCATTATTCAAAAACCCCCGCTGCGTGCGGGGTTTTTATTGTTTTAAGAATCAATTTACTGTCGAGTAACTTTTACCATTGCATGGCGGATAACGCGTCCATTCAAGGTATAGCCAGCTTGCAGTTCATCGGCAATAACTTCTTTATCACCCTCTGCAGATTCGTCGAATTGAATCGCTTCGTGGAAGTCAGGGTTAAATTCAGTGCCAGGTTTTGCGTTAATACGAGCAACGCTTAAACCTTCAAGTGATTTTTCGAGGTGCTTCACAAGCCCAGCGACACCTTGTACCCAAGTGTTATCTTTTAATTCTTCAGGCGTGTAGGTAATGGCACGTTCGATGTTATCAATAACGGGAAGGAGTTTTAATACCGCAGAAGACGAACCGGCATCGCGGGCAGCTTGCTTTTCGGCATCAACACGCTTGCGATAGTTTTCGAAATCAGCACGAGTGCGCTGAAGGTCTAGGGTAAGGTCGATAATTTCCTCGTCGCGAGTATCTTCAACTTGCGTAGGTTCTTCAGCTGGAGTTGGGTCCTGCTTTGGAGCTTGGTTTGAATTTGATTTCGGCATAATAATTATCCTTTCTTATTTCTTATAATGTTTCTTCGAGCATTGCACCAGTGTGTCGTACCAGGCGCATTACCTTGTCGTAGCTTTGGCGCGTTGGGCCAAGCACTCCAATGTAACTATTATCGCTATATGGTGAACGGAAGCGACTAATAATAAGCGTTGCACCACTTGCCTTCCCGATTGGGTTCTCAGAGCCAATATAGACGTTCAGGGGCTCATTTGGTGCTGCTTCGCGCAACCATGGCTCTAAATTATCAAGCAAGCGTGCGACGGCTTGTGCGTGGTTGCCATGTAAGAACTCTGGTTGAGAAAATAAATTACCAATACCACTGAGGTATAACTCATCACCGATAGTAGCTAAACCAAGGTTTTGCGTTAAATCGACTAGGCTATCTACAGCACTTCGAATGGCCCGGTCAGCTCGGTCGCTGTGGGTATTTACCCGTGCACTAATCGCTCTCGCACTGCGATCAGGAAGCTGGGGTTGTTCAGCGTGGGCTTCGTTAAGACTGTTAACGTAAAAGCGGTAACCGGTATCAGTTGGTACTCGACCAGCACTAGTGTGGGGTTGAACGATAAAGCCCATTTCTTCGAGCTTCGCCATTTCACTACGAATTGTCGCACTTGATACACCAAATAATTTGGCGAGCATAACGCTACCAACTGGAGCAGCAATTTCAGCATGTTGCTCGATGATAGCAGCGAGGATAAGTCGTTGGCGTTCGGTCATATATGTATTGTAGCGAATATTAGCACTCTGTGTCAATGAGTGCTAGAACTCCTATTAGCTATTTATGGCTATCAAGAAAACTTTGAGTTGCGGCGTGCAGTTCAACTGCAAGAGCTAAAGCCTTTTCGCGATACTCTTCTTCTTTATATTCACCTGAAATAATAACTTCGGCTGTTTCAAGTACTTCTGTATTAATAACTGGAAAGAAATTCTTATTTTCGATAGGTTTTTGATATTCAACAAGTGCTGTTTTAAAACGACGGATTTTCTGTTCAAGGTCCATGTCGCCGCGTCCATCAATACGCTGTTCCCAAATTTCAAAACTAGGTGGCAAAAGAAGTACACATTCGAAGCCGGGTGCTTCTTCCATAAACGCTTCCATCCCCTGAACATCAATTTCAAGAATTGGCGTACGTCCACTTTTTACTACTCGTTCATACGAGGCAATACTTGTTCCATACAATGTGTCGCCATGCACTAACTTCGCTTCCATGTAAGCGCCTTGGTCTAATTTAAGCAGCGCAGTCTCATCATCAATAAACCAATAATGCACACCACTGACTTCATAGCCATTGCCAAATACGCGCGGTTTTCGAGTAGTATCAGATACAACCGGTACGTAATTACCAGATTGAGTAAGGTGTTGGGCCATAGTCCCCTTACCTGCCCCAGTTGGGCCGGTAATATTGAGTGAAGGATGTTCAAGTAAAAGCCTTCGGGCTACTTCTGGCATTGCGTAGGTATTAACTGCTTCTTTAAGTGAATTCATATCTAAGCATTGTAACAGAACTTAGTCCCGCTTCAACATCACCATAAATGCTTCTGAAGGGATATCTACCTTACCGAAGCGCTTCATACGTTTTTTACCCTTAGCCTGCTTTGCAAGAACTTTCTTTTTACGAGAAACGTCACCACCATACAAACCAGTTGTGACATCTTTACGATAGGCACTTAGATCTTCCCGGGCGATAAACTTTCCGCCGATACCAGCTTGCAATGCAACTTGGAAGTTTTGGCGTGGAATAACATCTTTAAGCTTTTTCGTAATTTCACGGCCGAGGCTTTGCGCTTCAGTGCGGTGAGCCATAATGCTGAGTGCATCAACCATGTTGCCAGCAACGTAAAAATCAATTCGCACTAAATCATCTTGGCGATATTCGTCGAGTTCGTAGTTAAATGAACCGTACCCACTCGTGACTGATTTTAGTTGGTCATAAAAATCGGTAAGCAAGTTTGCAAGCGGTGCTTCAAAACTAATAAGCGCACGCTCGTCAATATAACTAAGGTTCGATTGCAGACCACGCTTTGAAATAATTAATTGCAGCACTGCGCCAATGTATTTTTGAGGGACGATAATTTCACCTTTAATCCATGGCTCACTAATACTTTTAATACGGCTGACGTCAGGTAGGTTACTTGCGCTCTTAATGTCGAGCTCTTCGCCATTGCTTAGGACAATTTGGTAATCAGTTGATGGGTTTGTAATAACTAAATCAAGGTTATATTCGCGCTCGAGGCGTTCACGAATAATATCGAGGTGAAGGAGCCCAAGGAACCCGATACGTACACCGAAACCAAGAACTGGTGAGTTTTCAGGCTCAAATTGAAGCGCAGAATCACTGAGGCTCAAACGCTCAACAGCATCTTTAAGGTCTTGATAGTCATCGTTACTTACAGGGAAGAAACCAGCGTATACGAATGGCTTCACTAACTTATAGCCAGGAAGCATTTCGGTAGCAGGGTTTCGGCTAACAGTTACCGTATCACCAACCCGGGCATCGCGAGTCGTACGTAAGTTTGTGACAATATAGCCAATTTCACCAGTAGAAAGTTCAGCCTTGGCACTCATGGCCGGGTTTAACGAACCAACTTCCAAAGCAATACCCGTTGCGCCGGTTGCCAGCATATCAATAGAATCAGATTTTTTAATATTTCCATCGATGACGCGAACATACAAAATTACTCCGCGGTATTCATCGTAGTAGCTATCGAAAATAAGCGCACGAGTTGGGTTTTCAGGAATGCCCGTTGGCGCATCGATTCGCTCAACTACAGCATCAAGTACGTCGCTGACACCCTCGCCTGTTTTAGCGCTAATGAGAATAATATCTTCTAGCTTGCAGCCAAGTAAGTTCATTACTTCCGCACTTACCCGTGGAACGTCGGCAGCCGGAAGGTCGATTTTATTAAGCACTGGAATAATAGTCAGGTCAGACGCCATTGCTAGGTACACGTTTGCAAGTGTCTGTGCTTGAATACCTTGCGAAGCGTCAACAATTAACACAGCGCCTTCACACGCTTGAAGGCTACGAGAAACTTCATAGCTAAAGTCAACGTGGCCAGGTGTATCGATTAAGTTCAGTTCGTACTGTTTATAATTCATGCGAACCGGCGCGAGTTTAATAGTAATTCCTTTTTCGCGTTCCAAATCCATGCTATCAAGCAGCTGTGATTTCATATCGCGCTTAAGAACTGTGCCAGTTACTTCCAGCATACGGTCGGCAAGCGTCGACTTCCCATGATCAATATGGGCGATGATACAAAAATTACGAATGTTTGATTGATTCATCTTCTACTTTCGGTGGTTTATAAAAAAATTTAACTAAACGGTTAATAACAGGTGTTGCTTCAGGCAGTTTGAAAAGCCAACAGAATAGTAAGTATGACAGACCAGACGCGGCTGTGACAAGGGCAAACTTAGGGAAGGTCGCCCAGAAGCTTTCGTCGTTAGCGCCAAGTGGGAAAAGATTTAGCGTGATATACGTAACAATTGCCATGAAACCCGCGGCACTTGCCATGCGCACAACTGCATTCACAAACGACCTATCAAACATGCCTTCAATACGGCGCGACATGACGTAAAACAGAATCGAGACTTCAACAGCCGAAACAATAACCGCTGCCCAAGCCAACCCATGGACGCCCATGCCAAGCCCTAGTGTGAACCAAACAGCCAACGTAATGTTTAACCCAATAGTAAATAGCGAGATGTATAACGGTGTTTTTGTATCTTGATGCGCATAAAAACTTCGAGCTGAAATAAAGTACACTGAACGGAATAAAATTGATATCGCAAGAATTGAAAAGATACTTGCCATGTAAGGGTCACCACCGTTGACGATAAAGTTCACAATATACCCACGAGCCAACACCGCCACAACAGTCACCGGCAAAGCAAGCCATATAATAACCCGCAAAACGGTTTGTAATTCACTCTTAAATAAATCTGGCCGGCCTTCGGCTAATCGCTCAGTCATCTTAGGGAAGGCGGCAGTACTAATAGTGACACCAATTAAGTTAATTGGCATATACGCCAAGGTTGAAGCTTGTTGATAAGCGTTCACACTACCGGCAATCATACGCGATGCCAAGTTGGTTTCGACAATGCTATTTACGTAATCGATACCTTGGTCAAGCGAACGCGGTGGTAATAAGCGAAGTACTTGGCGGAACCCTTTGTTCTTCCAATAAATCTTAAAGCGGTAATCATACCCCATGCCATATAAACCAAGGGCACTAATAATCAATTGGAAGACAGCTCCAAGTACGACACCCAAGGCCACACCCATAATTCCACCTTCGAATAGTTGCCAACCGAAAATGTTAATTCCGTTCGTAAAGAATAGCAATCCGATAATAATACCGACGTTATACACTACCGGTGCCATCGCAAAGAAAGCAAAGCGCCCCACTGCTTGTTGCATGCTGGTAATAACCGTCGCTACAGCAAACAAGAATGGACTGACGGCAATAACGCGCATCATACTAACAGCGAGCGATTGACTGGATTCATCAAGCCCTGGACCAACAATGTATTGCACGAGTGGTTGAGCAAAAATGATAATAAGAATACTAGCAGCTAGTGTTGCAAGTGCCATTAAGTTCATAACACTTGTCGAAAGTTCCCAAGCTGACTTTTTATTTCCCTTACTTAACCGTTGGTTAAATACTGGAATAAAACTCACACTCAAAGCACCAGATACTAAAATGATAAACATAAAGTCTGGTACTGAGAATGCTACCCTGTAGGCATCGGCGCCAGGCGCATACGTTAGGTAGTAGGTGCTGTTAAAGATACGGTCGCGGAACAGGCCGAGTAAGCTGGCAATCAACGACGAAGCTGCAAGCAAAGATGCCGCTAATTTTAGCGGCAACTTTCTGTTAGCTTTTGATATCGTACTGCGAAAGTTAATCATTCAGCCTGCAATTGCCGCACCTTAGTACTGTGAGGCCTCCTTAGGGAGTTTTGCATCTTTCAAGATTTCGTTTACACGAACTTCTTCGATAGTCTCTTCTTCAAGCAATGCTTCTGCAAGCTTGTCGAGGCTCTTGCGGTTCGCGTTGATAACAACTTCAGCACGGTGCGCAGCTTCTTTAATAAGCTCAGCAACTTCGGCGTCAATTTCACGAGCAGTGTCGTCACTGTATGGACGTTCGTGGGTCATCTTATCGAATACCATTCCACCGTTGTCTTCGTGGAACACTTGGTCACGAAGCTTCGTACCCATACCTTGTTCGATAATCATATCGCGGGCAATTTCAGTTGCCTTGCGGAGGTCAGAGCCAGCGCCAGTCGTTACACGGTTCTCACCGTAAATAACTTTTTCGGCAATACGGCCACCAAGTGCACGAGCCAAAATATCCTTGAACTCAATGATACTTGTGTAGCTGCGGTCTTCAGGTGGCAAGAACCATGTAACACCACCAGTACCACCACGAGGGATAATAGTCACCTTGTGTACTGGGTCGCTGTCTGGAAGGATGTGGCCAACGATTGCGTGACCAGCTTCGTGATAAGCAGTCATTCGCTTTTCTTCTTCGTTCATAACCTTTGTTTTACGTTCTGGACCAATAGCAACTTTTTCAAATGCTTCTGTAAGGTCGGCGTTTGAAATTTTCTTTGCGTTTCGGCGAGCAGCAATAATTGCAGCTTCGTTAGCAATGTTCGCAAGGTCGGCACCAGATGAACCAGCAGTCTTAGCAGCAAGTGAATCAATTTTCACAGTGTCGTCAACTGGTTTTGTCTTAAAGTGAACCTTTAGAATTGCTTCACGGTCGCGACGTTCTGGAAGCATAATGTTCGTACGACGGTCGAAACGGCCTGGACGAAGCAGTGCTGGGTCAAGAACATCTTGGCGGTTTGTTGCCGCAAGAACGATAACGTTTGTACCAGTTTCAAAACCATCCATCTCAACAAGAATTTGGTTAAGAGTTTGTTCACGTTCGTCGTGTCCACCACCCATACCGCTACCGCGGCGACGGCCGACAGCATCGATTTCATCAATGAAAATAATCGCTGGAGAGTTTTTCTTCGCTTTTGCAAATAAGTCGCGTACACGTGAAGCACCAACACCAACAAACATTTCTACGAATTCTGAACCACTAATACTGAAGAATGGAACATTTGCTTCACCGGCAACAGCACGGGCAAGCATTGTCTTACCAGTACCTGGGCTACCAACAAGCAATACTCCCTTAGGAATTTTCGCACCGAGTGCTTCGTACTTCTTAGGGTGCTTCAGGAAGTCGACAACTTCTTCAAGGTCTTGCTTTGCTGAATCGTTACCAGCAATGTCATCAAATACGACTTTCTTCTTGTCGTCGCCATAAAGAATAGCTTTTGATTTCCCAAAACCAAGTGCTTGGTTATTTTGGCCTTGTGCTTGGCGCATCATAAATAGGAAGAAGGCTGCAATAAGAAGCACTGGAATGATGATGATTGCCAAGTTCCACAAAACGTCACCAGTTGAAGATGGAGTCTTTGGATCAATAACGACTGGAGCATCGTCCTTTAGCCCTTGTTGCTGCAAGGTACCTGAAGCATCTTTGGTTGCACGTTCAGTTGGCTTGTCGCTACCTTCTGGTGTAACGGTTAGGTTATTGCCTTCGAGTTCAATTTTAGTAATTTCACCAGCGTTTGCACGCTTAATAACATCTGAAAGAGCTACCTCTTTAAGAGTTTCGTGAGTACTAGTGAGTCCATAAATAAGGAGGGCTCCGAAAACGATGACAACCCAGAAGAGGGTGAGTCGGAGTACTGTACTTGATTTTTTCTTTGGTGATTGGGGCTTTACTGCCATAGCGAATTATTTTCCTTTCGGCATTCTAAGAAACGTAGGTATATCTATATAATTCTATCAGTTACAGGCTGAAATGGCGAGTACCGAAACGAACTTTTACCCCTGCACCCGCTTCGTAGGCACTACCAGCGGCGGCAGTCTTAACGGCTAACAGGCAACGTAACAGCTGAGGTCGCGTAAGCGCACCCCTCGTAATAAACCGTAAACATTCTATCGCAGCGGATTGTGGGATGTGCGTTAACAGATACCGACTGTACTCAGGACCAGTGCCGATAAGCTGTACTGTTTCTTTTTCAATTTCTTGTTTTAACTGTTTTTGGTGACTATGAAGTGCTCGTAGTTGGCGTTTTACGTCATGCGGAATGTCAGCGGTTTTTCGCCTGACGCGGTTTCGTAAATAGGCATCGCTGGCGTTCGTACTATCCTCGTGCCACACTAGACCATTAGCCTGGGCATAGTTAATAAGTTGCTGTTTGGGTGTGTCTATAAGAGGTCGTAGTACGTCAGAGTCCATCGCCGCTAACCCCCGCCACCCTGTACCACGCTTCAAATTAATAGCAACCGTTTCAACTAAATCATCGAGGTGATGCGCCGTCACGATGCGAGCACTATGCTGGAATGCCAAGTCTCGTAAAAAGGCATATCGACGTTCACGGGCCAAAGCTTCACTGGCATTCTTGCCGAGTTCTTCTCGTTTTACAGCGTAGGTCAACCCATATTTCGATGCCAAGGAAGTAACAAACTGGGCATCTTCTGCAGAATCATCCCGAATACCATGGTCAAAATGAGCCACAATGAGCTCGTGCCCAATCGTTTTTCGCATCATATCCAGCAAGACAACTGAATCGACTCCCCCACTCACTGCAACGATATATTTCATTGTCTTTAGTATACCTTGCCTACGTGACTTGGTATAATTATTCTTGTGTCTGAAATAAAGAAAAAAACATCGAGTCGAATTTTAACTTTTGACGTCATGCGCGGGTACTTTCTCGCCGTCATTCTTTTTAACCATCTTCAATATTACCCAAGTGGTTTAGATATTTTTACAGGACGAGGTTTACTGTACGCTTCAACTGCCGAAGGTTTCTTCGCAGTGTCTGGTATTGTTCTTGGAATCATTCGCGGGCGCAAACTGATTGAAGCTCCCTTTAGAAAAGCAGCTACACTTCTTTGGAAACGAAGCTTTCAGCTATACGTCACCAGCATCGTACTGACATTATTATTTACGTTCGTTGGCCAATTCTTCCTGGGTGATGAAGGTTTGAAATATGGAATCTTCGCTAACTGGACTAACCTTTGGCAACTTGCTTGGCAAACCCTAACGCTTCAATACACCTACGGCTGGGCTGATTTCTTGCGTTACTATGCGCTATTCCTTCTATTTGCTCCGGCTGCTTTATGGCTTTTAAGAAAAGGCTATTGGTACCTCGTTATCGCCTTCAGCCTGCTAGTCTGGTGCCTATTCCCATTAAGCCCATTGCCGCCAGAACTATCGCAACCACTTAGCTGGCAAGTTATCTTCTTTGGAAGCTTCATTATTGGCTACTATTGGCCGTTATTGGTTGAGTATTGGAATAAAATTTCGTTACGAACCCGAAAAGTATTTAGTGCAGTGCTGATTTCAACAGCAGCAATCACTATCGCCGGTTCGGTACTACTAGTGTACGGCCACGAATTCGGTGGTACACTTGGCACCCAGCTAACCAATATTCATCACGTCGTAGAATTAAGCTTTAATAAAGACCGTATGCCAATTGAACGAATGCTGCTTGGCGCAGTGTGGTTCTGGGCGCTGTTTATGATACTCAGGAAATACGAAGCAGCAATTATAAAACGTGTAGGCTGGTTCTTCTTGCCGCTTGGCGAAAACTCACTGTACGTTTACACCATTCAAGCATTTATAGTGTTCTTCGCTCACCTACTCATTCTGCACCCGGGTGGCACAAACAATATCCTTATAAACCTCGTGTTATCACTGGCAGCACTATCACTCGTTTGGATTGCCGTGCACACCAAATTTCTTATGAAGATTATTCCCCGTTAACTTGATACTGCGTTGCGCGGTAAATTGATTTATCGGTAAGCTGGTCGTAGTACGAAACAGTTTGTAGTTTCATCCAAGAATTTTCGTATGGTGGCACGTCACCAGATTCACCTTGGCCTAAGTACCAAATAACTGGGTTCTTTTCGGCAAAGGCGTCAAAGTTCTTAATTTTGTGCATATCGTTATATTTCAGCATGTCGAGCGAACCGAACACATACTGAATGCTAGCGTCAATGAAATAGACTGGGTGTTCATCAGTTGAGTACGGCACTGCTTCGTAAAAAATCCATGGTGTCGTTGCAATAATAGGCTCACCTGGTTTACTTACTTTTTGAATTTCCCGAATAGCCTCACGGGTAACAATATGGAAGTCGCTGTTTTTATTGTAGTTTCCATACCTGTACACATTTGAAATACCGAACACCATCATACCGGCGATAAGAGCAATGAGCAGTGTACGGAAAATTGGCCGCCATTTCTTTGTGCCGACAACCAGTACAACAGCCATAAATATCATATATGCAACAGTTGCTGGAATAAGGTAGCGTTCAATAAACGATGGCCTAAGTGGCGGTAGTGATGCTATGTACAGAAGAACAACCGGTACCCACGCCATTGACGAAATAAGTAGGAAGTTTGACCTTTCGGTTTTCGTGAAGCTTTTATAGACCTTTGGAATTAATACGACCATTAAAATGACGACTACCATCAAAGCCAGTGCAAACCAGCTTTGCGTCTGCCCATGTTCTTCATAGTAGAAAAGGTTTGTAAGATAATTCGTTGGCGTATCCACACCCGCTGGACCAATCCAAAAGCCCGCAGCTTGTACAACACCAAGTTGCTTTACCATAAAGTACAGCCACGGCAAGAACACACCTACCGCAACCACATGTGCGACAACCCAATCTTTTGTAAAGAAACGCTTCCACCAGGCCTTGAACGAAGAACCCTTAATAAACGTACCTTGTGCGTGCCACGCCCAGTGCGCTAACCAAATAAGCGCCGTGAAGTAATGCGTCCACATACCTAACGAAACAAGAATACCGTAGAACACCCACCAACGACGTTGCTTGCTTTCAACAGCTTTTATGAGTGCGTACGTTGCCGAAACCACAATAAACGAAGCCAGCGTATACATACGCGCCTCATCGGCGTAACGAACAAACAACGGTGACAGTGTTAAGAACAGTAATGTAACCAACGCAACCTTACGGCCAAACAAACGACGCGTTAATAAGAACGTCACAATTAGCGTCGCTGCGGCGAAGAAAATACTCATAGTACGCATACCGAACTCGCCCGTACCAAATACCCATGTCCACATTTTTAGTAGCCAGTAGAACAACGGAGGGTGAACATCGCCCGCAGTATAACGAGCAATATCTATAAAGTTAAACTGAATAAGATAATAGCTAAACGCCTCATCAAACCAAATAGCCGCGTTCGTAACGTTGAACAAAGTAATGGTAATAAAAGTGATTAAAGCCAGTGCCACAAAAGCGATATCTAGCTTAGGGTGGCCCTTTATAAATGCGATTGGTTTTGTAAGAAAATTAGTCATAAGTTGTACTATCCATCATACCGTGAGACCCGATTTGTCGCAATCACAGATAAACCACCCTGCCACCACTAGAAATAAAATCTTAGATATCGTATAATACCCTAGTCGAACAACACACATCGGGGTGTGGCGCAGTTGATAGCGCGCTCGGTTTGGGACCGAGAGGTCGAAGGTTTGAGTCCTTTCACCCCGACCAAAGAATGAACCTGGCTTAATGCCAGGTTTTTTCTTTGGTGAGCGTTAAGACGCAAAGCTTCGACTTTTTGTGAAACACAAAAATAGTCGAAGGTTTGGTGGAGCGATGCGAAATGAAAAAGTGTTTACATTTTTTCTTGAGCGAGCGGAGGAGCAGCTTGCTGCGATGTCTTTTCATAAGTTTCTTTAAAGCATTTATGCAGTATTTAATCATATCAGTAGCTTAGTTTTCCACTCGTAATCCACTACTTAAGCACAACATGTAGCGTCATAACTTTCATCTATACGCTATATATAGTAATATATAAATTATATATTTAATAATAAGAAAACCCGAGTGGTCATAAATATGCCAAATCAGCCATCAAAACCAAAAAGAGTTTCACAATACTATAAGCTTGGTAGGGGCCAAGAATCTCTTGAGTTTGTTGACGTAAACGTGCGAAATGATACGAGACTATTCCTCGACCCGGGCGCAATCCGGCTTCTAGAGACTGAATTCTCATCGCGATGCAGCTCACTGATTCAATCTTTTTTCGGGTACATACTCGAGTGCATCAGAACAGGTAAGGAAAAGGAAGCAAAAGATCTTCTCGCCTCACTTAGCGAGCCGAACGAAACACGGTTGGGGTACACCAAAGGTCGAGCAAAAGGCCACGGAGTTGGACGTGGGCTTGCCGGCGATCTTTATAGTTCAATCGCAAACAGCAAAGCTGTTCAAACTGGACTCTTGCAAGACCTTGAAGAGGCTGCGCTATTTATTGATGGTATTAATAAAGACGTCATTTCCGACATTGTTACTAACATTATCCGCGGCGCTCTTTTAGACTTTACAGCTGAGATGTGTGCAAAATATAAAATACCCACTAAACCAGGTATTGTTTTTCGAGTCTGGAATTCAGCAAAAAAAGGCTGGGAAGAGCAAATTGCGAGCGTCCCAGTCGTCGATAGTCGTCCTTTAATATTAATTCCTCGCTCTTTTGTTAGACGGCTTCATAATGTATTCGCACCGGATCGTTATTACACACACTACATACTGCCGTACTTACAAAATCAACATGTCAATGCAAACAGTAGTCTCGTTGAAGTACTTGCGGATGGCTCTACAAAAGAACCTACCAAAAAGGCACTTAGGGAAATTCATACTGATGTAAAGGATACAAACATTACAATTACACAACAAGACCCTTCTCGTCTGGGCGCATACATGGACGATGCAGAGAAGGAGTTCGAAGCAATCTCACATGAAGATTTAGCGACAAGCGAAGGCGCAAAAGGTCCAAACTTTGAAAAGTTACTAGCTGACGTACTTACAGTTCCTGCGGGAGACAAGCATGCAACCGCATACCATCTTTCTGTAGAAAAACTCTTAACCGCACTTTTCTACCCCTCACTTGATGACCCTAAGATTGAGTACAACCTGCACGAAGGTCGTAAGCGTATTGATATTAATTACACAAACATTGCACGTCACGGGTTTTTTTATTGGGTGCATGATACCCATAAAATAAAAGCGACGTTTATTCCAGTTGAAGCAAAAAACTACGACAAAACTCAGGTTAATAACAAAGAGCTCGACCAACTGACTGGTCGTTTCGGCAAGAATCGAGGTCAACTTGGATTTTTATGCTATCGATCCGTGAAAGATAAGAAAACACTCCTACAAAGGCAGCGTGATGCCGTTTCTGACGGAAGAGGTTATGTCATTGCCCTAGATGACGAAGACTTGAAAGAACTAGTTAGGGAACGGCAACTTGTAATCGAGGGAACTAGCGAATTCCAGAGTTTGCGTAATAAACTACAAGCTCTAACTTAGAGTCTAATTTCCAACTATCGGCGCCTCCCTCAAAAACCCCTCCGTCTCAATCACCTGCAACATCGCGCTAGCCACCTCTTCCCGTCCCACAAACGGTTTAGTCGGCCCGTGCAATCTCAAAACAAACGGCTTCGGTGCCACATTCTGCAACTTCAACACCCGTATAGTCGTCCACTCCAAATCAGAATCTTTCAAAACCTCCTGGTGGTCAATGCCATCCTTTACCCTGGCTGGGTCAGCAATCCCCACGCCGAAGTTCAAGAACCTATCAATCAACGTAATCTTATCACCTGGGAAACGAACACCCGTTCCCGTCACATCAACATAACGCTTAATATTCAATTCACCCATTACACCAACAAGAACTTTCGTCGCGACTGTCTGCACATCAGCTGCAGAACCTTTCACGTGGCCAATAGCGCTCGCTACAACATCAACGCCCTGCAGCAACACGCGCAAATCATTCGCACTGGTTGCATCACATTCAATAATTTCCAAATTCTCATGCGGTGTTAACGTATTCGTCCCTCGCACACCACCACGAATACTATGCCCCGCCGCTAAAGCAGCTTCTACAAACGCTTTACCTAGTCGCCCATTCGCCGCAATAACTGCTATGTGCATTTTATTTCCCGCCTTCGTTAAAATAATTAATCATCGTTCCAAGCCGCTTCATCGTATAACCAGCGCACTTCACCGCCATTTGTTTCAACAACATCAGACGCTACAGAAACTGGCAACAATCGCTTCAAACGCGCTGCCTTCAAAGCATCCTGCTTACTTGCGCCGACCGCAAATATCACCAACTCGTCAACATATTCCAACGCCTTCAAAGATAGCGTAATACGTTCACTCGGCGGCTTCGGTGAATCATACACAGGTATCACCCACTCGTCCGTCGGTTCAGTAAAGCCAACATTACCCGGGAATAACGAAAGCGTATGTCCATCTTCGCCAACACCAAGCCACACTAAATCAAACTCAGCAAAGTTTTGCTCAGCAATTTTCGCAGCATAATCGCGAGCTGCAGTTGCAACATCAAGTGACGTATCCGGTACAAGCCACTTCACTTTCGCAAGCTCAACGTTCTTATTAAACAACGACGATATCGCCCCGTAATTAGAATCTTTATGGTCTAACGGAACCATGCGTTCGTCACCAATAATAACTGTTACTTTGCTCCAATCCAGCGCATCGGAAAACTCTTTAACAAGCTTTTTATATGCGAGCATCGGCGAAGAGCCACCAGCAACTACCCAGCTGGCAGAACCCTTCGTTTCAATAGCAATCTGTAATAGTTCGACTGCGTTTTCAGCCGCCGCCTGTGCGACATCTTCTGCTGTATGATAGTTACGAATTTCTGTCATAGACAGCGCCTACTTATCAGCTTCTTCACCCTCAATAGAAACGTGAGGAAGTCGCTTATCGAGCCATTTCGGAATCCACCAAGCACTCTTACCAAGTAGCGTCATGACCGCTGGAACAATTGTCATACGTACAATGAACGCATCAACTAAGATACCAACAGCCAGCGCAAACCCAATCGCCTGAATAGTTGCATCATGGTTAAAAATAAACCCTGCGAACACACTCACCATAATTACCGCAGCAGCCGTAACGACCTTTGCGCCTAAACGAAAACCACGAGCAACTGAACGCTTCGCATCTTTCGTTTTTGTAAACTCTTCATGCATACCCGACACGAGGAAGAATTCATAATCCATCGCTAGTCCGAATAGTACACCGGTTGCAATAATCGGAATGAAGCTAACGATTGGGCCAGGTGCTTCAGCAATGCCGAACCAACCCCATTGGAATACCGCCACTAATGCACCGAACATAGCCAGTACAGAAAGCAGGAACCCGAGGGTTGCTTTAAGTGGAACAAGGATTGAGCGGAAAGCGACAATCAACAAAATTATCGACAAGCCAACCACAACGGTTAAGTAAACCGGAAGCGCATTTGAAAGTTTTTCGTTAATGTCCTTCTGCAAAGCAGTTGAACCAGTTACTTCAAACGTCACGTCTTTATTGCCACTGACATTTTCAGCTGTTGCTGTGTCACGTAAATGTTCAATTAAGTCATTTGTCTTTGTGTCAATTGGGGCTGTTTTAGGGATTACCTGAATAATTCCAGCAGTTCCGTCTTCAGTAGCAGTTGCTGGCAATGCTTGTTGCACATCATTCAACTTGCCAATTTCAGTTGCAACTTTCATAAGTTGAACTTGAGGTGCATATTGTTCTGTCAAAGCATTCAACTGCGCCAAGGCTGCTTGTTGCGCAGTAAGAGTTGTCGGTGCTGGCTGGCTAGCACTTTGTTGCAAAATAAATTGTCGTGCCGCAACCTTGTCTTCGTCAGTTACTTTTGGCATACCTTGAACAAGTACAGTTAACGGTGCGTTAAAGCCAACACCGAAACCTTCAGTGAGTAGGTCGTAGGCTTTGCGTTCTGTAGATTCAGTTGCTGCATATTGATCAGTTGGCAAACCGAGCTTCAAATCGCGTGCAGGTAGCGCAATTGGAATAACAATCAAAAGGCCAACGAGAAGGAAAATAATTGGGCGTTTAATAATTTGTTCGCTCCACTTGTACCAGAGAGTATTGTGGGCAACGTGTTCAATTTTCTCAACGCCATGTTCTTGCACCTGTTCTACTAACAAGCGTTGTTTGTGGCTAAAGATTCTCGGACCAACAAGACGTAGCAATGCAGGTAATGCAGTAATGGCAACAAGTGCCGCAATCGCAATACTTCCTGCACCAGAAAGCCCCATAGTTGTCATGAATGGAATGTTTACAACGGTCAATGCAGAGAGCGCAATAATGACAGTAATTGCCGCAAAGACAACTGCATTACCAGCTGTACCAAGTGCCCGTTTAAGTGCGTCTTCGTAGCTATATCCAAGCAGTAATAACGACCTGTATTTATTTGTAATAAACAGCGCGTAGTCGATACCAACTGCAAGCCCAAGCATGATTGCAAGAACTGGTGTAGTTGCGCCAATTTCAATAACTTGGCTAAGCGAGAACAGCGCCGTCATGCTGACACCAATACCAATGAGCGCAGTTAACAGTGGCATACCAGCTGCAATAAGTGAACCGAGAGTAATAACTAGTACTACTAAGGCAATGCCTACACCGGCAATCTCACCTACACCAACAATTTCACCTGGCGTTTTATTAATTAAGTCACCAGCAATTTCAACTTGCAGTGAATCGCTATTAGCAGCTTCTGCTTTTTCGGTAATAGTTTCTAAAGTACTGGCATCAATTGAGCCAACTGTACCAGCGAGTTGGACTTGAGCGTACGCAATGTCTCCATTTTCTGAAATGAATGTTGAGCTAAGGAACGGGCTCACAACTTGGCTAACGCCATCTTGCTTCGCAACGTCAGCAAGCAAGCTTTCAATCTTTTCTTTCTGGCTAATAATCGTTTCACCGTTTTCCGATTTAAAGACAATGCGTCCTGTGCCGCCACCAGCCGCTGGGAACAAATCACCTACGTGGTCAATAGCTTGTTGTGCAGGTGTACCTGGAATTGAAATAGAATTACCAGGAGCTTTAAAAAAGAAAGCTGTCGTTGTTATAAGTGCCGCTAGAATAAGTAACCAAACCGCGAGTACACGCCATGGATGCTTAAATGCTATACGCGCCAGTAAGTGTAAAAATTGTCCCATCGAAACTCCTTATTTTGCAAATTCGATTGCGCGAGTTTCGCGAATCACGTTAACTTTAATGGTACCTGGAAACTGCATCGTACTTTCAATTTTGTTCGCAATATCACGCGCTAATTTAATAGCACTTAAATCATCAACATTTTCTGGACGAACTATTACCCGAACTTCGCGTCCAGCGCTAATAGCAAATGACTTTTCGATACCAGGGAAACCGTTGGCAATATTTTCAAGGTCACGCATACGCTCTGCAAAATTTTCGGCACTAATATTACGGGCACCTGGTCGAGCAGCAGACAATGCGTCACATACACGAACAATTAAGGCTTCTACGGTTGTCGCTTCAACGTCGTCGTGGTGTGCTTCAATCGCATGAACAATTTCGTCGCTCATGCCATATTTACGCGCTAGTTCAGCACCAATGTGGTGGTGTTTGCCTTCGATTTTGTGCGTCACTGCCTTGCCGACGTCGTGCAGCAAAGTTGCAATTTTAGTTGTACGTACATCGCCACCAATTTCTTCAGCAATAAGGCCAGCCATGTGTGCCATTTCAGTACTGTGCATTAAAACATTTTGGCCATAACTTGTACGGAATTTTAATTCACCAAGTAGCTGCAGCATTTCTTTTGGAATACCGACAACGCCAACTTCGCGGGCAGCATCTTCACCTGCGCGAATAACTTCTTTTTCAATTTCTTTTTCTGCTTTTGCAACAACTTCTTCAATACGTCCCGGGTGGATACGGCCGTCCTTCATAAGCATCTCAAGTGTTAGGCGAGCAATTTGTCGACGCAACGGGTCAAAGCTAGAAAGGATAATCATACCAGGAGTATCATCAACCATAATGTCGACACCAGTAGCACGTTGCAAGGCTTGAATATTACGGCCTTCTTTCCCAATAATGCGACCCTTCATTTCGTCGTCAGTAAGTTTCAATGCAGTAACCGTACGTTCAGCAGTTACTTCACTGCTCATACGCTCCATTGCAGAAACGAGGATAAGTTGCGCCTGTTCTTCGGCGGTTTCTTTTGCATCATTTTGAAGTTTAGAAATAAGTCCTGTGAGGTCTTGTTTGATATCGCGTTCGGTCATTTCCATCAACTTTTCAGCTGCTTCTTTTTTCTTCAAACCGGCGATTTTTTCAAGCTTGTCTTGTTGGCGAGTTCGGATGTCGCGAATTTCATTTTTCAATGAATCAACTTCATCTTCTTGGCTTCGTAAACCTTCGGCACGCTTATCAAGTTCGTCTAATTTATTGTCTAGGTTTGTTTCACGTTCACCCAAGCGAGTTTCAGTTTTCTCCCAACCTTTTCGACGGTCAGCTTCTTCCTTTTTTGTTTCTTCAGCAAGACGCAGTGCCTCCTCTTGGGCTTTTAGCACAATACCGCTTGCTTTGGTCTTTGCTTCAGCAATGGTTTGGTCAGCTTTATGCTTGCCACCAACTCGCTTTTGCCTCTCGTAAACGACGGTTCCACCGGCGCCAGCAAGAATCCCGATTATTGCGGCGATTATTCCTTCTATCATATGTATCCTTCCTCAAACGCACCTGGCCAAGTGTTCGTCTTGGCAAAAAGTATCACAAGCGCGCTGAATATTTTCAAAATTTAATGCAAAAGTCCCAATAAAAAAGTAACAGTGGACTGTATTTATTGTAGCCCCCAAAGATACGCAAGCGCAAGGGCGAAACAGCGTACTATTTACGCGGTTGAGTGATATTTGCTTCGCCACCATATTCCGGCAAAACAACTTTGTCAGATTCACCAGCGAGCAAGCGTTGAATAGCTATTTCTTGCCAGTTTTCACCAACCTCACCGACAATAGGAATACCTTCTGAGTATGACACCGTGTTTAGAACGGTAATGCCGATACGAAGGCCTGTAAAACTACCTGGGCCCTTAAAAGCACCGAGCCCGGTCAAATCTTTCCATGTTTTTGATTGGCTTTGAAGTTGGGTTTGAATATATTCAAGCAAACCTTTCGCAAGGTCGCGGTTTGCTTCCCACTTTGCGTCGTAGCGCCAGTCGCCGTCTACCAACGTAAGGCGGCATTCGGGTGTTGAAGTGTCGAGTAATAAAATCATAAGTTCTCTCCTAAGGTATCGGGCAAGTTAATAGTGCGAGTAGTTTCAGATGGTGACTCGAAACGAATCGTATAACGGTTTTCTGGCAAGATGCCTTCAATAATATCAGCCCACTCAATGACCGTAATAGTTTTATCATCTTGTATCATTTCAGCAACTTCATTTGCCATAATTCCTGGCTCAGTAAGGCGGTAGAAATCGTAATGGACTAAATGCAAACCATCACGGGCTTCGTATTCTCGGCTAATGGTGTAGCTTGGGCTTTGAATATCATCTTCAATAGCTAAACCTTTCGCAAGGCCTTTTACAAAAGTGGTCTTTCCGGCACCTACATCACCCACTAATTCAAAAACTTCGCCGCCTTTTAAAAGACTGCCGATACTTGCAGCTAAGTCTTTGGTTTCCTGTTCGCCGTTCACCTCTATAATCATCTATGTGATTATACCATTTATTGCCTAGTACTTTTAGAGTGATTACTTTATAGTAGAGCGTAACCATTATGCGCATTTCCGATACTATCCTGGAAACGTTGCTTGGGCGGGCAAAACTTGTAACTCCTGAGCAGTTAGCTACCTTCAAGAACGAGG
>Ga0247817_10000098_pt1 | contig 73158 bp, 65 predicted proteins | sample UWRJL212509R1_FD_178010 | JGI IMG/M metagenome (GOLD analysis project Ga0247817, IMG submission 178010) | Plant litter microbial communities from Arlington Agricultural Research Station in Wisconsin, United States - UWRJ-L212-509R-1 | ecosystem: Environmental > Terrestrial > Plant litter >... | reverse complement strand
GGCGGGGAAATATGAAACGAAAGTTATTTTTCATGGTTTGTTTAATTGAATTGTTGTTTTTTAATGATGACGTTTGCTTTAATTTTTTACTTTAATTTTTGAAAAAAACTGATTTTTGTTTTCAGGGCAGGTTAAACTTTTAATCTCACATTTGCGCCTTATATGATGGTAGACGGAGAGGGGATTGGCTTTACTTTAAAGATGTGAAAATATTTTTATGCCTGATTGTTACTAAAACCCGGAGCCAGGTATATATCAATATGAAGAGGTGGAAATTTACAATTGGATTCGTTCGAAAAAGAAATTAAATCCGGATGTTAGAGATTTCTTTCATTTGGATTTATTGCAGGGAGGGAAGGGGCGGGAAGAAAACCCGGACTTAATTGGTGCCGGTTCGCTACTTTTCAGCGATAAGTTTAGCGGTGACGAAATACTGAAAGACGGCGGTTTTGTTGAAACTAAAACCACCATCTATCTTAACTTTTTACAGAAACCGGATTATGACCTGTTTTTAATTTAATCCGTATCAGGCAGAGAACTCAATTTTTATTGCGAATAAAGAGGAGCTGCTGAATTTTTTCAGACTCCGTTTCTGATGTTTGGGCTTCTGAATAAATAACAAGATTTCATTTTTTCTTGCCGTTTTTCATGCCCAGATAAACTCCGTTGGTCCATCCGAAACCTTCCTGATTATCATATTCTCCCCCGCCGGCTTCCAGGTTTGTATCGGAAACATTATATTTTTCCAGCATCGTGCCAGTCCTTTTAAACTCTTTATCGTTTAGTGATATCCATTCATCGCGCAGTTCGCTGGCAGTTTTATGAAAGTTATAATTACGCAAGCCTTTATAGGTAATCCATTGCAGCGGTGCCCAGCCATTGGGTGCATCCCATTGCTGCCCGCTGATATATTGTGTCGTTAATAGCCCTCCCGATTTCATAAAGTTAAGGCGGATGTAAGCTCTCAGGTAATGAGATTGCTGTTTGGATGCTAATTTAAAAAACAAAGGGTATGCGCCAGCCAGTGTCACGACTTTTGAAGATTCTTTCCTGACGAAATTATAATCCATGTAATAATTTCTCGAACGGTCCCAAAAGTAGGTTTCAATGGCATCACTTCTTGTATCGGCTTTGTGTTCATATAATCTAGAAAGGTCAGGCTGCCCGCTTAACAAATAGGCTTGCGAAAGTGTCTTTTCCAGATGAAACATCAGACAATTCAGATCTATCGGTATGATGTCAGTTGTTTGAATGGTGGCGAAATCTGCTTCATTATCAAACCACCGGCTGCTGAAATCCCATCCGGATTCAGCTGCTGCCCGCAGATGACGAAAAATAGTACCCGGATCGGTCTGATATTTTTCGTAAGCTTCTTTGGCAAGTTCCATATCTTCTCTGAATGATTCCGGTCGTGGCGTTGATTTATCATCCCAGTATCGGTTCAGTTTCACTCCGTTTGGTAAGTTAACAACTCTACGGTGGGCGGTAAATGCATCTCCGGGTTCATGGCCTTCATCCATCCAGTAGTCATATTCTTTTTGCAGTTCGGGTAAATAAGTCGCAAGCACCTTTTTACCTGCCATTTCGCTGTATAGCAAAACCATCAGGGAGAAATAAGGCGCTTGCGACCGACTCAGATAGTAGGTGCGGTTACCATTGGGAATATGGCCAAAGGTATTAATCAGGTAGGCAAAATTGTCGATCATACTTTGTATCAAATCGCTTCTCCCGCTCGCTTTAAGACCAATCATTGTAAAGTAGCTGTCCCAGTAATATATCTCGCGGAAACGTCCTCCGGGAACAACATAGGCATTTGGCAGTGGTATGAGTGATCCTCCGCGCTCTTGAAATTCAGGCTGACGGGTAAGATATGGCCACAGACTACGGATATGCTGTTCCGTAGTCTGGGTCATATCCGGCAGATAATCAGCCTTGATAGAAGAAGGTATTTGAAAATGTGCGTTTACAAATCCGGCAAGATCAAAATCGGGGTCATTTTTGGCATGGGCATAATTTTCAATAATGAGAGCCGGATCCTTCAATGGAATACAGTCAGCAAAGGTTTTACTATCACTGAAAACATAATTGTTTTGAACATCCTCAAACAAAATTCCGAACAATTCTTCGGGAGAAGAGAATAATTGACCCAATGTTACGGGTGCGGCAATAAATCCTGACAAAGCAAAAAGGAGGATTAAGATGAATAATTTTATACTTTATGTTAAGGCTGGTTCTGATTTATTAATGTGATCCCATGCTCATTTCGCTGAAATCCATATTTTGATAATGTCTGCTTTGCAGTCTTTTGAAAAGTAACAGGCAGATAATCAGCAGGGCCATAGGAATGAGTGAAAAATAAAAAGCTGTTTTACCACCATAAATTTCAAAGATATAACCGGTTATCAATGATCCGGTTGTGCCACCCAAAGCAGAAAAAATCACTATGAGGCCGGACATCATTCCATGCTGATGTTTATCCAGTGCACTTAAAATGATGGAGTTGATAGCCGGATAAATCGGAGCAATAAAAAAGCCGATCAGTGGAAATACAAAAGCGACCATAGGAGCACTGCTCCAATCTTTAATGGCACTGCCATTGATATTTTGTGCTAATGGCAATGCAAAGATTACAAGTGCTGCCGAGGCCAGAATACAGCACAGCAATACAATAATCCAGGAAAACTTTTTCAGGAGAATGCCTGCAATAAGTCTTCCAAATGCAGTGGATGCCGCCAGTATGCTGGCCATCTGAATACTTAAAACTGTTGGCAGATATAATACCTGGCTGTTAAAAGTTGGAAGCCAGCTCATAATACTTTGCTCAATCAAAACATAAATAAATGCACTGGCAATAAAAACCATGACAATGGGCATGGCAGTAAGGCGAAACATTTTTGACAGACCTACATACGAACCGTTGATCTCCGTAGAATTGCTGATTTTATTTTCATCAAACGATGTACTGTATAATAACAAAAAAGCCAGTATGGCCAGCGTTGCCAGTAAAAAATAAACCTTTGTCCATGCTGCTGACGTGGGCATTTTATCGTCGACAAAAGCACTGAATATAAAATAACCTGTCAGAATTCCGATCATAAAGAAAGATTCCAGAAAGTTCATCATGCTGATGTGCTGCTTCTGATCTTTGGTTATTAATCCTATTGTAGCATAAGCCGAAACTTTGATCAATGCAAAACTGGCTCCTGTTGTTGCAAAAAGTATTTTTGTCATCCAAAAGGTATTGACAAGAGGCATTGCGACACAGCTCACTGCCACCGCACCCAGAGCGATCAGCATCGCATTGCGATAACCAATACGGTTAAGATAGGAGGCCACAAAAAACGACATGCCTGCAATACTGAGATCTTTGCAGGCTTCCAGGATCGCTGCCGACGAAGCGTTGATGCCAAATGAGCTTTGAACCTGCAGAATCACGGTTCCAACACTGTTAAGCAGAATAGCAAAAATGAAATAATTGATAAAAATGGAAAGCTTGATTTTCCAGTTGTCCATATAAATATTTGATTACTAATGGATTGTTGATTTTTTTTTACGGTTTGAAGTTTTACATCTATTCCGGTATGGTTTGTATATTATCAATTGTTATAGGAGTCTTACCGACGTGATTGGTAACTTTTGCTGTCACTATCAGACGTCAGTTTCTGTCCAGGTCACCGTTGTTACTATATGAACCTAATTGAATTGAACAGGTCTGTTGTTTGATGGATCCTCCGGGAATGGAACAGTAATTGATTTGGGATGGCAGTAAAAAGATCCCTGGTTTTATCACCAAATGATGAGCCAGGGATCTTTGTTAGCAATGAATCAGTACATAGTCGCTATGCTAATACCCAAAATTCTGTTTCAGGTTAGGATTCGTGGATGTGGCCTTTTGGGGAATCGGATAAACGCTGTAAAAATCAGCTGATTTGGCAGGTTTGTTATCCATGGCATCCAGAAAAGTACCATATCGTATCTGATCGCTGCGTCTGTGTCCTTCCCAGAATAATTCCCTTCCGCGTTCTTTCAGTAATTCTGGTAAAGTAATACTGCTAAGGGCGGCTAGACCTCTGTTGACGCGGACAGAATTGACCAGTTCGACAGCAGTTTTACCGGAAGGATCGGTTCCTCCTCTAAGAATAGCTTCTGCTTTCATTAAAATAACATCCGAATAGCGAAGTGGGACAAAGTCGTTAGCCGGCCGGTCCAAATTTGAGGGATCCATAGGATATTTGATAACCCGGATGCCATTTGCTTCCCCTGCATAAAGCAGATCCACTTCTCTGGTAAATGATAACGGATTACCAGTACGGTCAAGTAAGGCTGTACCATTCTGATCGTGCTGCGGGCCGATCAGAAATCCTGTACGCATACCTGTTTTATCCGTAAAGCCGGTCATTTCACCGCCATAGCGTTCGTCTTTCGTTTTATCAAAATAATCATAAAATGCTCCTAAAGTAGTGCCGCCATTCCAGCCGCTGATAAACTGCTTGTAATGGGTTGTAAACATGACCAGCGATCGGATACTGGCTGGCTGATTGTCGACGGTATTATCGACACCGAAAATAGATTCCTTTGAATCAGCCGTGTTGTTCCAGTAAAACATCTTATAATATTCACCTTTCGGCTGAATTGTATATTTACCTGAGGCAATGACCGCGTTACTATATTGAATCACTTTATCCATTTCCGTTTTTGCGAAAGTGAACGGACCAGCCGGAGTCTGTGGAGCCTGATCGTAAACGGCCTTGTTAAGATAGACTTTGGCCAGTAATGCTTCCGATGCTTCTTTATTGGCTTTTGTAAATGCAGTTGAACCAAGGTTGGCTATGGCATATTCCAGGTCACTGATCACAAATGCAACAGCTTCCTTACGGGTCATTACTTTGGGGTTTGAATCCGGGGAGTCTGTTACTTCCCGGAATGGTACCTGTCCGTAAAGGTCCACAATATCAAGCATAAACAGAGCGCGGAGAAACCGGGCTTCTCCCTCGGTCTGTTTATTTCCATTGGCACTTGCGATAACCTGGGTTGCCCGGTAAACGCCGATGTTAAGCTCATCCCAGGTATCGGTAACAGATGAATGAACGGATGTCCACTGATGCTGATGCAGCTGACGCCATCTGCCGAAATCTCCCCAGTCCGCACCTCTGGTTGGCCCTTGTAATTCATCAGAAGGGTATTCCTGCATTCCCCAATACAGACCGATATCGTTGGTCAGTTTGCCAAGCTGGTTATATGTTCCGGATAGTGTTCCGGCAGCGTTGGCTCCGGTATCAATAAAATTAGCGCCTAATACGTCTTCTGTTAAATCTGTGCAGCCTACACTGCATGTTAAAAACAAACTCCCGATAAGTCCGAGATTTAAATATTTTGTAGATTTCATTGTAATGTGTAATTTGTTAATGATTAAAATGCTGCATTCACACCAAAGGTGAAAGTCGTTGGATTTGGGTATGAAGTATAATCAATGCCGACAGAAGGAACTCCGTCTCTGGCTTTGTTGGTATTCACCTCAGGATCCAGACCTGAATACTTGGTGATCAGAACAAGATTCTGACCGGAAAGGGACAAACGCAGTGATTTAATCTTGCTTTCACCTTTTAACGCAAAAGTATAACCTACCGAAAGATTGGAAAGACGGACAAAGTTCCCTTTTTCAAGATACTGGGTCGTTACAGCAGGAGGATTGTCAGAAGCTTCCTTGCTATTGAAAACCTCGTAAGTTACATTTCCGCCGCCTCTGAGGGTTGCTTTTGAGAACAGCGCATTAGCCGTATTATTATAAACATAAAAGCCCGTCACACCATTTACAAAAACGCTGGCGTTCCATTTTCCAAATGTAAAATTATTGGTAAGTCCGAAGTTGAATTTAGGCAAAGCACTTCCCTGCATACTTAAAAGTCCTTCATTAAGAAAAATGGTATGGCCGGAAGCATCAAAGCCATCGGATGTCTGCATGTAAAAGGAACCCAGTGAATAGCCGTCGCGTATAGCCTGTGCATAAGCTCCCGACAGTCCTTTCCCGTTAATATCACCGGTCTGGATATTATTGTCACCAAAGTTTTCAACCCGATTTTTCAGGTAAGACATGTTATAAAGCAGTTCCCATGTAAAGTTATTTTTTTGAATCGCCTGTACATTTAAACTAAACTCCACACCTTGGTTTTTAACTTTGCCCGGAAGGTTTACCCACCGTCTTTTTACTGCTGCGGGCTGAGCGTAGTTGGCAAAGAAAAGAAGATCAGTCGTTTCTTTATTGAAATAATCGATAGAACCGCTGATGCGTCCATTTAAAATGGCGTAGTCAATACCGGCACCATATTGTGAGGTAGTTTCCCATTTAAGATCAGGATTGGCAGCATTGATAGGAACCGTAATACCATTATAGTCTCTGCGGCTAAGAAGTTTGGTAGCAAGTCCGGGGAATTCCTGATTACCGGTTTGTCCCCAGTTAAGGCGAAGACTAAGATCGCTAAAAATGTTTTTAGGTACAAAACTTTCATTCATCAGCTTCCATTTGAAAGCAAGAGCAGGGAAGTAACCGTATCTGTTTTTTTCTGAAAATTTGGTCGAACCATCCACGCGAAGGGTACCTGTAAAAAAGTACTTGTCGGCAATACTGTAATTAACACGTCCAAAGTAAGACTGAAGTTCACTGCGTGTGCTGTCACCGTTGACATAAGGCAGATGATTGGTGAACGCATTTATATCTTTTTTGAACTGCCCTGTTTGCTGTCCCCAGCCAATATTAACATCGGAGTAGTTTTGATAACGCTGGTAGGAATATCCTGCTAAAGCGTCCAATACACCAATGCCTACTTTGTTGTTATAACTCAGCGTATGCTCAACCAGTATAGACCTCAGGTTAGTATTTTGCAATATCCCACGGCCGTTATCAGATACTGCTGCTATGCTCTGTCCTCTGTAATCGGAGCTGCCTGCATATCCGCGTAAGGCTGGGTCCATCCAGGTTTGACGTTTGCCCTTGGAATTGTCTAGTCCAAAAGTATATTTATAGGATAGTCCTTTGGTAATTTTCCAGGTAGCACTTAAATTCCCCAGCCACCGGATCACCTTATCATGGTCATCTATATGTGCAAGCATATCCACTGCATTCCGGTAATCACCCCCCGGATTGTAAAAAGTACCATCGGCGTTTTTAACCGGGTAAGTTGGATTGGCCTGAATCGCTGCACCAATGAGACTTCCCTGTGATCCCGCATTATCACTTGTCGGGGCATATGAATTTTTGACATCAGATCCTGTAAGTGCCAGATCAATAACAACTTTATCCTTAAAGAGATCCTGTGAAAAATTCAGTCTTCCCGTAAGGCGTTTAAGCCCAGAGTTTTTTACAATTCCATTTTGATTGGAATAACTCACTGTTGTTCTGTATCTGGTATTATCGTTTCCGCCGCCATAGCCAAGATCGTAACTCTGGCTAACAGCGGTACGGAATATTTGCTTTTGCCAGTCGGTATTTGCTTTCTGATCCAGCGCCGCAGGGTCGCCGCCCGAATTCTTGATGCCTTCCAGAAAACTGGTTCTGTCAAGAAGGTCGTAACGGTTACGTGTATGTGATACACTTGTTGAGGCTGCAACCGAAAGTCCCTGTCCTGCTTTTCCTTTTTTGGTTGTGATCAGTACAACTCCGTTTGCTCCTCTTGCACCATAAATTGCTGCGGCTGAGGCATCTTTTAAAATACTTATATTTTCAATATCGTTCGGGTTCAAAAAAGAAAGTGGATTACGTGCAGAAGAGGTTCCGTTACCGGCGTCAAGTCCGCCTGCCGAGCTGTTGTCGTTTGCCATGGGTACTCCGTCGATTACAAATAACGGATTGTTACCACTTCGAATAGAACCTGTTCCTCTGATACGAATGTTAATGCCAGCACCTGGTTCACCGCTTGCAGGTGTCATTTGAACCCCTGACACACGGCCTTGCAAAAGCTGTTCAGGAGAAGCTATAACCCCTTTATTGAAATCTTTCGGGCTTAACGATGCTACGGAACCTGTGGCGTCCTTTACTTTTTGTGTTCCGTATCCGACAACAACAACCTCAGCCAAAGCCTTGATGTCTTCGATCATGGTCAGGTTTAATACGGTTTTATTTCCTACCGGCTCATCTTTGCTGACAAATCCAATCGAACTGAATGTCAGAACTGCGTTGGCCGGCACACTTAACTGGTAATTTCCTTCTACATCGCTATTTGTTCCCTTCGTGGTTCCCTTAATGGTTATGGCTACTCCCGGTAAACCTGCTCCTTTTGCGTCAACGACTTTTCCACTGAGGGGAATCTCCTGAGCAAAAACTGAAAACGCACATAAAAGGAATGACAGTAAAAAAAGACTGAATCGTTTATTTGTTCTTGTTATGGTACTATGCTCACCTTTTTTCCTGGAAGCTAAGAGACGATCAAATTTCTCTGGCTGGTAATAAACTACATTCATAAAATTTAATTAATAAGATGTGTGAAGAAATGTTTAAGCGTGGTTATTCTGTTTAATTGGTGTATAAAAAAGTGATACAGCCGCAAAGGCTGAGATTTAATTGAATACGTTTTGAGCAGGCTTCGGTCTGCCCTTATTCGGGTGTTCTTTCGGATAGTACTGAATACAAAAGGTGCAAGTATAAATTTGCGCGTTTTTATACCTGCTTGAAATCCGGTTTAGCTACAAATCAGAAGGTAATTACCGAATATTGGCACCGATGATTAATCGTAATAAAGTGAAGGCGTTTTCATATAATGGATCATTTGTGTGTGTGATGAGGTAAACTTTAATTTTAGTGTGCAATTAATTCATCCCTTAGGACTGAAATAAATTAATTACAAATATCCTGACAATAATTATATACAACTTGTACGGAGGGGCTATACCTTTATTTTAGGAGAAAATATTGTAATATAACAGTAGAAAAAAGATGTAACATGCAGTTAATCAGTCATTACTTTGATTATGTTTTTTATTGGTTTTTACATAAATCCGTAGATTGTTCAATGTTTTGCTCTGGTAGTGAATGAAATATCCGTTCCGACAGGACTTTTACAGGTCTTATAGTCTGGTTTGAAAAGCAGGATTGGCAACAAAGACGAGCAAAGGGAAACGCTTAGCATGGCAGCATACGGAACTAAGCATTCCGGAAGAATTGCCGCGGAACGCGTGTCAGGAAAATAATCCTGAGATCATACACTTGCATGATACGCCGGTAGTAGCCGTGGCTGCCTTAGCTGTATGAGGGTCTCTTTATCGCCGTCTACTTAAATTTACAGCTCTTTCTATCCGTGGCCGATTGTATCGTTGTAGGAAAATGGGGTACAGGTTTAACAGGATATTCAATATTAATAACCATAAAGATTTGAGGATTCCAAATTTAAATGCCACGAAAACATTGAACCCCAGGACTATAATCAAAATAATTACGTGGCCCAGTTCAGATTTTTTTGTTTGATAATGTAAATTCATCAAAGCTTTTGTATTTTTTTCGATTGGGTTAGCTTTTTTATTCAGTCTTTCCCAACCAATCCAAACCAATAATTTCCTGAAAAAATTTATTCCAATATTCTCATATATTTTTCCTCTCTTTTCCCATTTCTTTGCGTTATAGTAAGCCGAAGTAAGTTCGCTTTTTAGTGCCTCGGTAAAGGCAAACGCACATAACATCAATAGGTAGACTGCGGAAATCCGATAACGAACATGAACTGTCCGAAATCGCACAGTTTGATAAGTCAAATAGCCTTTCCTTTATCCCAAGATAGTTTTTTGCTTTGTGGTATAATAATTGAATCACTTTGACATAAAAGCTATGTTGGATTTATCGGGACATCATGATTGAAAATTATGCTGCGAAACTATTTTAAGATCGCCTGGCGTAACTTGCGCAAAAACCAAGCTTACGCACTCATTAATATAACGGGGTTGGCATTGGGCCTGGGCTGTGCGTTGCTGATTTTTGCGCTTGTTCGATTCCACTTTCAAACCGATCGTCACCACCGTAACTACGACAGGATCTATCAATTCACATCTCGATTTTCATCATCTTCCAATGCGTTTAACATTGTAGGCATACCCTATCCTTTCGGTCAGGCGGTCCGCAGCGATTACCCTGAGATTAAAAATGTTGCAATGCTGGAAGAGTGGTACGATCCACTGGTAAGTGTTCCTGTCTCGAAACAGGCGGATAAGAAAATTAAGGACAAACATTACAAAGGTGCTTTTGTTGAACCAGCTTATTTCCGGATCTTCGACTACACCTGGCTGGCAGGAGGGCCGGACGATCTTCGTCAGCCAGGCACTGTTGTTATGAGTGCTGAGATGGCGCGCAAATGTTTTGGAACCACGACTAACGCGGTAGGCCGAATCGTTCGGCTCGATGCCCGCATTCCTGCCCGCGTGGTGGGTGTGTTCGCTGACTACCGTGATGATACCGATCTGGCTTACTCGATCATGGCCTCCTGGGGCTCTCTTAAGGATAAAATGAATACCCGGCCGGAGGACGAACCCTTTGAAAACACCAACGGCAGTACACATTGTTACGTCCTGTTCGACGATCACTTCACGGTGGCTGACTGGGACCGGCAACTCTTATCGTTCGTAAAAAAATATAATCCCGGGAAAATTAAAGAAACATCGTATCCGGTCGTACCCTTTAGCAAAATGCATTTATCGCCTGAGTTTGGAGGGGTCAGTCAAGGGTTATTGCTGTCGCTGGTCCTAATCGGTGCGCTTCTGATCGGTACGGCAAGTATCAATTTTGTAAACCTCGCTACGGCACAAGCGCTCAACCGGGCACGGGAGGTAGGGGTTCGGAAAGTATTGGGGAGTACAAAGACGCAGTTGTTCTGGCAGTTCATGGGTGAAACCACCCTTATTGTTCTGGCGGCTCTGGTCTTGGCGCTGGGCATATTTCATTATGGTCAGGCATTGGCGCACACATACCTGCAAGGCCCTTTCCGGTTTACATTTTACTTTTCACCACCGGTAGTATTGTGGTTATTCCTTCTGGTGGCAGTGATCATCCTGCTGGCAGGTCTGTATCCGGCGTTGGTCGTAGCAGGTTTCCGTCCTGTGATAGCCTTAGCAGGGCGCCTCACCATGGAACAGGCAGGTGGTTTTTCACTCAGACGGGGATTGGTTGTAACGCAGTTTGCAATTTCGCAAATGCTTATTATAGGATTGATTGTAGTGGCTAAGCAGCTCAGTTACGTTCAGGAAAAGGATTTGGGTTTCCGAAAAGACGCTATCCTGACCGTGAGGCTGCCAGATTTACCATCACAGGATCTCAGTAAAATGAGAGCATTTCGAAACCTGGTTACTACGCAAGCCGATGTAAGTCAGTTTAGTTACTCAATGGGTGGACCTCCACAGTCTGGTTGGACAAGTCAAACAAGTGTTCGTTTCGACAGCCGCCCTGATGAAGAGCCATATGGGCTGCAACAGACCTGGATTGATGCAGATTATGTGGGCTTGTATGCTCTGAAATTAGTAGCCGGACGCAACGTGCAACCCTCAGATACTGCGCGTGAAGCACTTATCAACGAGACATTCGTGAAGAGGCTGGGCTTTGTCCGGCCAGAAGACGTGGTTGGTAAGTTGTTGTACAAAGGAGGTTTCGCTCCTCTGGAAATTGTTGGAGTCTTAAAAGATTTCAATCAGCTGGATCTCAAACAGCGAATTAATCCGATGTTTATGACCACATTGGCAAGTGGGTTTTATAATGCAAGTATTCATCTGCGTTCTACGAACTATAACCAGGTATTGAGTCAGTTGGAGAAGGTATACAACCAAGTGTATCCAGATAGCTTTTTTGAACCGGAATTTGTAGACGATCAGATTCAGCGTGCTTACCAGCAGGAGCAGACGATGGGCAGGTTAATCAATTTTTTTGCCGGGGTAGCTTTGCTCATTGGATGTATGGGCTTGTATGGACTTATTTTGTTCATGGTGGTGCAGCGAACGAAAGAGGTTGGCGTTCGAAAAGTACTGGGGGCTAGTGTAGCGAGTATTCTGTGGATGTTTAACCGGGAGTTTTTGCAGTTGATCGGCATTGCTTTCACCGTGTCAGCACCTTTGGGGTGGTGGGTGATGAAAAGTTGGCTGACGAATTTTGCGTATAAAATTTCTATCAGTCCTGTCATTTTTCTGTTGTCGTTATCAGCAACGATAGTCGTGGCGCTGTTAACAGTGAGTTTCCAGAGTGTGAAAGCGGCACTGACGAACCCGGTAAAATCATTGCGGAGTGAATAAAAATTGCGAAGTGAATAAAAAATGATTGACGGAATTCGGGAAACTGGTTATGAACTGTACATATTTTTCCTCCGCAGAATCGCCGAGCATCAGCTCGATTTATTTCAGGGTGGCACTATATGCTTTTTGCATCATTAGTCTGAAACTACTGAATGCCGGTATGTTAATAAACCATCCGTCCGCATCATTTCTGGTTAAAATAAGAACTTCCGCTTTTTCAACCGCCTGAATGTAATAATCCGAAGATTTTTGATCTTCAACATACTGTAATCGCTTAGCCAACAGCAGTCGATGCCGCAATTTTCTATTGAGAATTACTTCATGAACTGAATCCGGTAACACCAACAACTGCTTTCAATACTTATATTTGTTTCCTTATTATTTCACCGAAATAATAAGGAAACATTACGAAAAATAAGTATAATAATCGCTTTTATAAATAAATGTGACATGAATCAAAATTTTAAAAATAGCCGCCGTACATTTCTGGGGGCGCTGGCGACGAGTGGAATTATTTTAGCCGGCGATCCTGTAAAAGCAATCGCAAAAGATGTTGATAGACGAATGGAAGATTCAAATACTCAAAATGACAAACTGATCCTGGGAATGGTCGTTTTTGACAAGTTTCAGTTGCTGGATACGTTTGGTCCGCTGGAAATGTTCGGCTCACTGAAAGATAAAGTTACGATCGTCATGATCGGGGAGAAGCAAGGGCTTGTCAAAAGCAGCGCAGGACCAGCTGTTGCCATTGATTATACATTTGAAAACGCGCCGAAACTCGACATTGTCATGATTCCCGGTGGTGCTGGAACGCGCACAGAAGTAAATAACGCACATTTTGTAGATGCTTTCAAAAAGCTGGCTGAGCCAGCTCCGCACGTCGCTTCCATTTGCACTGGTGCAGCGGTTCTGGCAAAGACCGGTCTACTGGATGGAAAAAATGCAACGACCAATAAACGGGCATTTCACTGGGTTGAAACACAGGGACAGCGGGTTAGCTGGGTCAAAAAAGCGCGCTGGGTGGAGGATGGAAAGTATTTTACTTCTTCGGGCATATCTGCGGGTACAGACATGGCATTGGCTCTGATCGCTAAGCTTTTTGGTGATGATGAAGCCGTTCGGATTGCAAACGGAGCAGAATATGAATGGAATAAGGATTCGCTGCACGATCCATTTGCAAAATTGAATGGTCTGGTGGATTAAGGAGACGTTACATGCAATCAATATCAGGAAAACAGGAACTGAAAATTAGCAAAAGCAGCCCTTTTTCTGATGCACATTCTATTTGTAAAATGCAGTTAATGTCGTTAATTCCTTAGGAAGAAGTGAGTAATTTACCATTTCTTTTTGGTAGCTCAACCGGATAATATTATTCCGGGGCATGTCGCTATTTCATCGGTTATCATTTCGTCTGTCCAGGACGGGTAGCGGCCTGCGTCCGGTCTTGATTTCTTCTGACGATCGGCAGAAGTTCATAATGAAAATTCTAAGTTCATATCCGCTATTGTAGACCGCTTGGTTATACTTCATAATGTCAGCATATCCAGGTTCATGGGTTATGACGGCACAAAAATCCAATTAATAAGTTCGGTCTTAACAGCATTGAGTACCGGCCGACCTTGAATCTGAGATCGGAATTTACTGTTTTGTGATTTTTTAATGTGATTAATTTATTCATTTTCATGAGCTTACGTTAATGTGAGGCTGTGAAAGTTTGATATGATATGGAAATCAATGTGCGTGATGCAAGAGAAAGCCGTGCATGGCGAAATGTGCATGATAGTTCAACTTTTGTCCATTCTTTCCCGCATTTCTGACTGCCAATTTTGCAATCAGTTTAAGGGAAGGCGGGCAGTGAACCACTTGACTGGACTACGGCAGACGCGAAAATGGGACACAGGTCCAGCAAGGCGGTCTGCTGTCCGCACCCGTTTTCATAATTCATATAAAACGCAATGAAAAGACATCAGAACCGCACATTGGGTGCATTCGAAAAAACGTTTTGGCTGCTCGACCAAATCGATTCCAAGGATTTTGCCCTTGCGGCGGACATCTCAGGAACCCAGCCTGTTGAAAAATGGAGAAAAGCGCTCAGTCTTGTACAAAAACGCCATCCGAACCTTTCGGCAAGCATTGTGCTGGATGAGCTGTCAAGACCTACCTTGCAGCATGTTGAAAACATGTCTATTCCGCTCAGGGTAGTGGATGTTCAGCAGGATTACCGCTGGGAAAGGGAGGTTGAAAAGGAACTTTCCAAAAGATTCGATACGGAAAGCGGCCCACTTTTAAGAGTTGTTTTGGTTCAAAAGCCACAGAGTACCGTCCTGATCCTTGCAGCAAATCATTCAGTCGCGGATGGAACATCATTAAACTTTCTGGTGCGGGATATATTGCTTGCCGTTACCGGAAAAGAGCTTGAATTAATGCCGCCACAGGTCTCCAACGATCAAACGCTAGGCCTTTCGGAGGACGTGCCCGCTCAGACTGTCGAACGGTTGATGGAACTGAAAATGAAGACGGATATTGTTAAACCATTGGTTTCGTCGCATCGTATTTCGGAAAATAGCACACGGAATATTCTTGAACGGGCCAGGCAAGAAAATACGACTGTCCATGGTGCCATCTGCGCGGCGGTGTTATTGGCTTCCAGGAAAATACGCACGGAATGGGATGAGGCGAGAATGGAATTAGTCTCACCAATTTGCACAAGAACAGCGCTCGAATTAGACGATAATTATGGCTTGAATATCACCACACAGTCCGTGTTTTTCGAACAGCAACGACACCTGTCATTCTGGGATCTGGCGAGACTGGCGAAGGCAGGGCTCGACGGGACAAATTCTGTTGAATACGTAACGGGTTATTTGTCTTTTTTTCGCGACATCGTCTTCGGCCATAATGATATGCAACAAATGCTCGACGCACTGAAACAGGCATTCAACCACCATATCATGGTTACGAATCTGGTCAGGGTCAGATATAAAACCGACTTTGGACCATTGAAACTTGAATCGCTGTATGGGCCGATGGTGCGGTCAGGAAAAGGAATGGAACAGACTATCGGTGCGCTTACGACCAATGGTTCGCTGGGGTTAACCAACACAAGTGATAATCCTATCCCTGGCCTGCTTGGAGAAATGGAAAAAATCCTGCTGGAAGCTTGTCTGGGAAATGCGGATGTCACTATTTTCCCTGGCGAAGGCGGCGAAAACGCCAGGTCTTGTTCTCTTGCTTAAAAAAGTAAACCCGAAGCCGTTGTGGTAAGTCCACGGCGGCTTCGGATTACAATTCATTCTGGCCAGGCAAGGTTAAATGTTCTTCTCAATGAGCGTCCGCAAACGCTGGTCGTGCTCGTCGCCCCCCTGATCTATTGCGCCGATAACCGGTATCAGTGATTTTCCGAAATCGCTCAGATAATATTCAACTTTGGGCGGGACAACGGGGTAAATGATTTTTCCAACCAGCTCATGACTTTCCAGTTCTTTAAGCTGCACATTAGCACACGCCGCGATGCGGCGGGGATTTTCCGCTGCAGCTCGCTGGGACGTAGAAAACCTTCGTTGATAAACCACAGAAGTCTCATTTTCCACTTGCCATAAAGTACTTCACCAATCAGGTCGAGCCCGCAGTTCAGGTCGTGTAATGTCTTTCTTTCGTACATAATGGAAATATAACCATATGCTATTAGTTGTTTAATAGGGATAAATTTATCCCTATATGAATCGTAAATCCGTACTTGTAAGAGGATGTCATACTCCCGAAATTTGTCCTAAACAAACAACCAAACTCATGGACTTTAATTTTGAAAACGAACTGGCGGGTAAAATTGCGCTGGTAACCGGAGGCAGCAAAGGAACAGGTAAGGCAATCACAGATCGTCTTTTGAAGGCAGGTGCAACGGTGATTATTACGGCAAGAAACAAGCCGGAAGATGAAACCAACTTTTCTCATTTCATTGCTGCTGATTTAAGTAAACCGGAGGGTACCCGGAAAGTGGTTGACGAAGTACTTCATCAATTCGGCCGACTGGATATTCTGGTCAATAATATGGGAGGTTCGGAAACACCCGGCGGCGGTTTTGCTGTGCTGTCCGACGACGATTGGGAGTCATCTTTTCAAACCAATCTGCTGGCACCAGTACGACTGGACCGTGGTTTTTTGCCCGGAATGACCAAGCAAGGCGAAGGGGTAATCATACATATCGCATCCATCCAGGCGAAATTGCCCTTGTATGACTCCACACTGCCCTATGCGGCGGCGAAAGCAGCTTTGGTGAATTACAGCAAAAGTCTGTCGAATGAAGTTTCACCAAAAGGCGTGCGCGTACTTACCGTGTCACCAGGCTGGATCATGACTACTGCGTCCAGCAGGATGATGGATCGTATCGCCGAAAGTTCGGGTGGCACAAAAGAAGAAGCTGCAAACAGTGTAATGAATGCACTTGGCGGGATTCCCTTCGGCCGGGCGGCCTGGCCACAGGAAGTTGCTGAGCTTGTTGGCTTCCTGGTTTCACCCAGAGCCGCTTACCTTACCGGTACCGAATATGTAATTGACGGCGGAACAATACCTACGATCTAGGCAAGCATTGACGAATAACAGTTGGAACAAAAACCACATTTTCTTAAAATAAAACTTAGATAATCATGAAACTTCCTAACAACATTGAAGGCCTTATCAAGGCACAGAACGATCTGGATAGCACAACATTTGCTGCTTTTTTCACGGCAAACGCAACCGTTTCTGATGAAGGATCGTCTTATTCAGGCAGAGACGAAATTAAAGATTGGATACAAAAGGCAACTGAAAAGTACAATATGCAGTTAAAACCCATCGATTTTAATCAGACTGGCTCAAAGGGAACGCTCAGCGTAGAAGTAACCGGCACCTTTCCCGGAAGCCCAGCCGTTATGCAATATCACCTGGAACTGGATGGTACATCGATCAGTTCGTTAAAGATTACCGGATAAGTGTGATTTGTTATAAATATTAATGCAGATATGATCGTAAAATCCGGGCTGATATTGACAATCTTAATGTTGTTAATGTGCTCTTTCCCAACAATAATCTTCGCACAGAAGCAGGACTCCACGTACAATTCTGACCCGTCACAACGGATCAGAATTGCACCTGAAAGTGTTTTTAAAAGTTTCCGCGAGGCTGGCATGAAGCCTGTTAACCATGACCTGACGTCAGCTCAGAAGATAAAGGTAAGCAACGCCTTTGCATTGCTGCCACCTGTACATCAGCGAATATTGAAGCAGCATTTACAAAGCATCAGCTTTATGGATAATATGCCGAACACCGCATTGACCTCACCAGTTGATACCGGCGGTGCAACGAAGATGTTCAACATTACTTTTCGTGCGGGCCTATTGGACGAAAACATTTCCCAGTGGGCATCCTGGAAAGAAAATACTTGTTTCAAGCCAGCTGATGATGCGAATTATAAAATAAGCGTCGAAGGTGGTCATATGGATGCCGTCGTTTACGTGCTCCTGCACGAGGCCACACATATTGTTGACGCAGTCACGGAGATTACTCCCCATCCTGCCGATAGAAACGCAATAGTAGAACCGACTCATTTTACAAAAAATATTTGGCATAAAATGAATGTGCCTGCCAATCCATACATTGATTCGCTACTCGAACAAACCAGGTTTCGGAGTGGAAAGCCGGTGCCGATCAGCCTTGCCCCTGATGTTTATCAGAAGCTGGCACAGACGCCGTTTCCTTCCTTATATGCAATGGCGGCATGGTTTGAAGATATCGCTGAGCTTGCAACAATTTATCACCTCACCGCCAAACTGAATCAGCCGTTTTGTATAGTTGTCACCAAAGACAATGTCGAGCTGGCAAGGTTTGAGCCGATGAAAAATGTGCTGGTTAAACAGCGACTAGGCCAAATAGAGACTTTATACACCCAATAATTTTACCTCCCGGGAAAAATGTACAAGCCGCTTTGCCTTTTATCCATTCTTCTACACTGCATTTGGTGCCAACTTTGCAATGTCAAAAAACAATGACAATCAGCTATCGGTTAGTTGATTAGCTCTTAAAATAAAAACTTACTACTCACATGAAAACAATTGCACTGACCATCGGATTTTTATTAATGTTTATCCAAAGTCAATTACTATTTGCACAAACGCGCAAGCCGGCATCGGCAGGAAGAGAAGAGTACATTGAAGTTGAAAAAAATGTTAAACTGCACGTAATTGATCTCGGTGAAGGCCAGCCAGTTGTCCTCATTCATGGATGGCCGCTGAACAATGCGATGTACGAATATCAATACCAATATCTGGTTGAAAAAGGATTCAGGGTAATTGGTATTTCCCTTCGCGGTTTCGGAAAGTCAGACAGACCTTATGGAAAATACGATTTTGACACTTTTTCCGACGATATCAAAGTAGTTTTGGAAAAACTCAAAATTGAGAATGCAACGCTCGGAGGCTTTTCGATGGGAAGCGCCGTGGTGCTTCACTACGTGACCAAATATAATGGGGCGCATATCGGCAAATTGGCGGTCTTCGGTGCAACCGGACCGTCATGGAAACAACGTGACGGCTATCCTTACGGTATTTCCGACCAGGGCGCGGCTGATCTGATCAAGCAGACCAAAACCAACCGGGAGCAATTGGTGGCAGGTTTCGGGAAAGCTTTTCAGGGCCAGGAAGGCGGACTTTCACCGGAATCGATCAAATGGCTTGAAAGCATCAACCTGGATGCATCACCTTATGCTACCACCCAGGCCATCACAGCATTACGCGACCTGGACCTACGTCCCGAGCTGGCAAAAATCAAAATGCCTGTCGCGATATTTCACGGTGTCAACGACAAGTTATGTGATTTCGCAGGTGCAGAACAGCTGCTAAAAGGTATCAAAGGTTCTTATCTGGTAAAATTTGAGAAAGGCGGACATGGGTTATTTCTGGAAGAAATGGATAAATTTAACTCCGAACTCGAAAAGTTTGCAAGAAAATAACCTCCCGATTGAGGGTGTCTCAAAATATTAAATCGGCTAGATTTGGTCACAATTAGCATGCGGTCCGCCGCGCGGTCGAAATGCCCTTTGGCGTGAGCTAGGAACCCTTCGACAGGCTCAGGGTGACATTATTACCGCCTTTTTGAGACAGCCTCTTTCTTTATTTTCAAAAGAAACTACCAACAATTAGCGTATATAGCCATGGGTACAACAGTTTTCAATAATAATTTAAGGACGTTAGGATTACTGCATGTAAGTCATGAACAGACAGACGCCATCAACGGACCCGACTACAAGCAATACATCAAGATCCTCTATTTGCCAGCCGGTTACAAGCTCAGGGTAGACTTTGCCTGCTATGAAACGCAGCGGCCCACACTTTTCTTTATTAGTCCAAATCAATATCTTGAAATGCAGGAAGCGGGTCAGGAAAGCGGCTACTTCATTTTCTACAACCGCGATTTCTATTGCATCCAAATACATGATCAGGAAGTTGCGTGTGATGGGCTGCTTTTCAACAACATCCGGAACATGCCCAAAGTAGAGCCTTCGGATGATGAAGTTGCTTTTTTAGGGTGTCTGTTCAAGGAAATGATTCAGGAATTTCAATTAAAAGATAGCTCTCTGGAAGAAATGGTCAGGACTTACCTTAAACAGCTGCTGATCCGCGCTACACGCTCCTGGAAAAGACAACATCTGGACAATGTCGTGACAGAGGAGCAAAGCGATCTTGAATTTTTCCGAAAATTTACCAGGCTGGTCGAAGAGCATTATAAATCCAAACACACCGTGGCCGATTACGCAGATTTTCTATGTATGGCACCGAAAACGATCACACACAAGTTTAACCGCCTGCGGCTGCCACAACCAAATGAAGTGATCAAAAACCGGATTATTCTGGAAGCAAAACGGTTGCTGGTTCATACCTCCCTCACGGCAAAGGAAATTGCCTACGACCTTGGCTACAATGATCCGGCTTATTTCAGCAGGCTGTTTATGGCCAAAACGGGGGAATCCCCATCCAGTTTCCGTGTCAATTTCTTGGGATAGTAGAATCAATGAACTGTCATAATCTGCTGTCAGCTTATACGCTTTTCGGACGGAATAATTCCTTATTTTCAATCTGATAGCTCGCGTAGTTAGAGGAATCTGCGCAAGATGAAAGCATATTCTGAGAGTCCTTATCTGTTATTCCTGCCGTTCCAAAAAGGTGCTGTTAATGCTTGTATTAATAAATTTCAAAGCAATGCATATTTGGACTTTACAGCCAAGTTCAATATGTAGAATTTGAAGAAATTTGTATTATCAATTAAACAAAAAGACGATGATACAAACAGAAAAAGAGATTGTGTTGGTGACAGGTGGCTCAGGCTTTGTAGGAAGTTACTGCATACTGCACCTTTTAAATGCGGGTTATGTCGTTAAGACAACGGTACGGTCGTTAAACAAGCAAGGTGAATTAAGGCAAATGTTACAAACGGCAGGAGCGAAAAATATAGATGACCTCTCATTCGTGGAAGCAGACTTAAATAATGACAATGGGTGGGCAGATGCTGTAAGTAACTGTGCTTACGTGCTGCATGTCGCCTCACCGTTTCCTGCGACCGCTCCGAAAGACGAAAACGAACTGATTATCCCGGCAAGAGATGGAGCGCTGCGTGTGTTGAAAGCAGCAAGAGACGCAGGTGTGAAAAGGGTTGTACTCACATCTTCTTTTGCCGCGATTGGATATAGCATTGATAAAACAAATCATATTTTTGACGAGGAAGACTGGACTGACCCTCTGTCGGCTATCCCGGCTTACATTAAGTCCAAGACGATTGCCGAACGTGCAGCCTGGGATTTTATAAAAAATGAAGGTGGTGCTATGGAGTTGACTGTAATCAATCCTGTGGGGATATTTGGCCCTGTGCTTGGAGATGGATATTCTGCTTCTATTGGAATTGTTAAAGGGATTATGAGTGGAGATGTTAAAGAAAGTTCACCCTTTACCTTTGGTGTTATTGATGTACGGGATGTTGCGGATATTCATATAATTGCAATGAAACACCCCAAAGCTGCCGGAGAACGCTTTTTGGCAACTTCGGATGATGTAGTTAGTTTTTATGATGTGGCGCAGTTGATCATAAATCAGCGAAGTGAAATCGCTTCACTGGTCGCCAGGATGGATCCAACTTCACCTGATCTGTATATAAATTTGTCAAACCAAAAAGCCAGAAATGTGTTAAATTGGTCTCCAAGAACAAAAGAGGAAGCTATACTGGCCTCGGTAGACAGTTTAACAGCAATAGAGAAACAAAATTCAACTATCTGATATATTGGAAGAACGGGTAATAAAGGTAAGCTGCTACGATTGTAAAAAAACCGATGGGGAGAACCTGCTGCGCCATTTTGTCTTTGGCTATCAGCAGGCAGGTTCTCTGGTTGTATATGATGGTAAAAAAACATTCTCTTTTGGGAAGGGGTCATTTTGGCTTGCTGTGAAGAACCGTGTTGCCCGGTTTACAAAAATTCCGCCTGATCGTGGTGATTTTAAATCCATATCGATCACTTTTAGTGATGCAATATTACGGCAGGTTAGTAGCGATTACGGTCAGCATTCGGATAAGAAAGTATATTCTCCGCCAGTAATTGTACTGAAAAAGGATAGTCTGTACCGCAGCTTTTTTAAAAAAATAGAAGCATATCAGGACGTTTCGACAACGGATGCGGAGGAAACAATATCGCTTAAACTTGTCGAAGCGTTGTCAATACTTTTGAAGGTACAGCCAGAGCTGAAGGATATTCTTTTTGATTTTGAGGAGCCGTACAAGATTGATCTTGCCGCTTTCATGGAGGAAAATTATAAATTTAATTTGCCCATTACCAAGTTTGCATACCTAACAGGGCGCAGCTTGTCATCTTTTAAACGGGATTTTTGGCGGATCTACCAAAATACACCTGCCCAATGGTTACAGAAAAGAAGACTGGACGCCGCCTACTTTCTGATCAGGGAAAAGAAACGCACTCCCTCTGACGTATATGTGGAGCTTGGTTTTGAGGATCTTTCACACTTTTCTCATACATTTAAGAAACAGTTTTCAATCAATCCGTCTGAATTGTTGAAACGTTAGCGTTGTATTTTTTTCGTGGTGTTAAACCAGGCTATGCCAAAAATCCGGGAGTTGTCTTCCCGGGTTTTTGATTTTATACGCAAAAAGCTGACTATTCGACCTGCATCATTCTCCTTATTTAGGGTGTAATGTTCTGTTTAAACCGTCATCCGTGTGCAGCAACCGATACGTCATTCCACGAGGCCCATGTCTGCAATTTTTCGGCGTACACGCGTTTGATTTTTTCATAACCGAGTTTACCTAAAAACAAACGCAGAGGCGGCTGTTCACTATCGATCAGTTTCAGGATGGCCGGTACGGTAGCCTCTGGTTTTCCGTAGTCTTCCGGCAGCAAACCTTCGGTATTGCCAAGCCCTTCACGTATTTGGTCATAAGCGGCGATAGCCTGACTTTGCACTGCCGAACTGCCTCCGAAATCAGTCGTATAGCCGTTGGGTTCTATCACTGTTACATGAATTCCCAGCGGATTTACTTCGCTTGCCAGCGCTTCACTTAATCCTTCCACGGCAAATTTGGTAGCGTTGTAAATTCCAAGTGTTGGCAATGTCCACACACCCAATACGCTTGAAAGTTGTATGATATGGCCGTGTTTTTGCGCACGGAAAATTGGCAGTGCTGCCTGAGTAATCCAGAGTGTACCAAATACATTGGCCTCAAAAACATCCTTTACTACCTGTTCACTTACTTCCTCGATTGCACCAAATACGCCGTAACCTGCATTATTAATGACTACATCCAGACTTCCGAAATGCTGATGGGCTTTGTTTACAGAGGCGATGCTTTGTTCGCGGTTGGTAATATCCAGTGCGATCGGTAGAAAACTGTTAGGATATTGGTCTGCCAGATCCTGTAATCCGGCAATGTTACGTGATGTTGCGGCTACTTTATCGCCACGTTTTAAAAACGCTTCTACCCATAATCTTCCAAATCCTTTGGAGGCGCCGGTAATAAATATGGTCTTTTTCATATCGTAAATTTTTGCTGTTGTTTTTGATATGACAAAGGTATTATAGCCTCCGGCGGCCGGATAGCTCATTTGTCGGAAAGAATAGCACAGAAATACGTGTGTAACTTTTAACTTTACGTAACGATTAAAAACAGCCGTCACTAAGGTTATGTAGAAATCTGACCATGGAAAAATTAACGCATTACAAAAACATTTCTCAATTGCACGAAAAGAGCGGTTACCCGCCTCCGGCCCACCCGTTGATAAGCCTTATGACGTGTAAGGAGCTGATAAGTTATTCTTTGGGCGAATCCCGTTTTACAGGTGATTTTTATATGATCGCTTTGAAGAAAATAAAGTCGGGATATGTGCTGTATGGTAAAACCAGATATGATCACCATAACGGTTCGATGGTGTTCATGAAACCCAGGCAGATTATTGAAGTAAGCAATGTGCAGTTCGCAGAAAAAGGCTTTGTAATTTTTGTACATGAAGATTATTTGTCCGGCCATGGCCTGCATGAGCAGATCAAAAAATATGGCTATTTTGATTATGAGATTAACGAAGCACTGCACGTATCGCCGTCCGAGGAAAAGATTATCTGGGATTTGTATGATAAAATAAGATCGGAGTATGATGGCAGCCAGGACGAACTGAGCCGTGAGATTATTTTATCACATATCGATTCGATACTAAAATATTCAGACCGTTTTTATAAACGACAATTTGTTGACCGGAGCACCAATGTTTCAACCGGCACTGTCAGAAAATTTCAGGATGTGTTAAAACATTATTTTGAAACCGGACAGCACCAGACTCAGGGACTTCCCACCGTACAGCACCTGGCAGGGGATCTGTTTTTATCAACGCGTTACCTGAGTGACGTGCTCAAACAGGAAACAGGAAAAAATGCAATGGAACATATCCATATGTACCTGATCACCGAAGCGAAAAATCAATTACTGAGCAGTGAAGAGAATGTTTCGGGAATAGCTTATCGGCTGGGTTTTGAAAGCCCTTCCTATTTTACCCGCCTTTTTAAAAAGGTAGTTGGCCTTACACCCGTTCAATATAAGGAACAGTACACAGCCTGAACGATATTGACGGACAAAGTAAATCCTTTTTTGAAGCTGCCATTAATTTCAATGGGTTCAGCAGATGTTATTTCATTTGTCAAGCGATGAGTCCGCCCACCGGTGTGGCAAAATTATAAACTTGAAAACTTCCAAAATCACAAGCCACACCGTAATTTTTTCCTGTGCAGGAATTGCTTAGTATAAATTAGCGGGTTCTCTGGTAAGGACAGAGGTGATGTCTGATCGTTATTTTACTATTTAAATGTTGGAAAACTGGTATTAAGATTTCAACTTATTAGAATTTTTTAAGATATTAGAAATGGGAGTCACCATTCTGCAACTTATGACAAAATTTTTATTGAAATTCAGAGTATGGACCATTAGGTCGATAACGACTTTTTAAACACACGCCAGCACTGCACAAATCCATTTAAAAAATAACCAGTGGACACTCTACATAAAAAAGACAAGGAAGAAACAAAGAAAAAATTAATCCAGGCCACGGGTGAAATCTTTATGACTAAGGGATATTCGGGTTTGAATGCTTCAAGAATTGCTTACGCCGCGGGGGTCAGCAAAACCTTGGTTTACCGCTATTTTGGAAACGTTTCAGAGCTTTTTAAAGCTTTCATGCTCCAAAAAGACTATTGGATTTCTTTTGAAAATGGTATTGAGGAGTTACTTGAAGTGAATCAGCATGATGCAGGGCAGGAGCTTGCTAAAAATGTCCTCGCAAATCAAATCAAATATTTCCTCAATAATGAACAAATGCAGCAGATCATGCGATGGCAGATCAGTGAACCTAATCATATTTCGCGCGGTATAGCCGATGCAAGGGAGAGGATGGGCGAGGAAATGCTCCGGATAGTAGATCCTCATTTTAAAGATTCAGGTGTTAATTTCCGGGCGTTAATGGCGGTGAGTGTAGCAGGTATATATTTTCTTGTACTTAACGCGAAAGTTAATGGCAGTACATTCTGCGGGGTCGATCTCAATAAAGAGGAAGATATTGAAGAACTGCAAAAGGCTGTAAAGTTACTGGTTGATCTGGCTTATGAAAAAGCCAGCTCCGGAGGTTTATGACATAACAATACTATTATAAAATATAAATGTGCCGTTGAACCGCGTAGGTTCAACGGCATTTCTATTTTAATGCCCGGAGAATAGGGTGATATCGTTAATAATGCTTTATCTAAGTCCCAGAGGCGAAAGTTGCAGAATCGTAACAAGCTAAAAATAATTTAGCATGTTACGGTTTTAGAAAACCACGAAACATAAATTTCGAAAAAATTTATGTTTCCTTACTGCATTCCATAGAATAAACTCAGGAATATAGAATTTTTTCAAAACAGTTTCAATATTTAACCCAAACACAGTACTCGTGAAAAATACATTACTTTTAACTACACTATGGCTCTTTGCCTTATCCGCAAACGCTCAATGCCGGAGGTACATAGCCACTTCAAGAGATTAATCTGGTAACGCTACATTTGCCATTGCCTCCAACGGTACGTTATGGGCTTTTGGGCAAAATACCAAGGGACAATTAGGTGACGGAACCACAAGCAATCGGACTCTTCCGGTGCATGTCGGAACAGACAATGACCGGGTTTATCTTTCCGCAGCGAGTCGTCATTTTTTCGGAATAAAAGCAGACGGAACACTCAGGAGCTGGGGAAACAATAATACCTATGCACTCGGAGATGGTACCAATGTCAACCAGGTTGTTCCAAAATAAAATTAATTGATTTTAATGGTTGAGTCGTAGCGGAACATCGGCTAGCCCGTTGTCCGGGATTAATGTCAAATCACTGCCTGCCGGATTATACCTGGTCCGGGTCACTGAAGAAAACGGAAAAATTGATCATGAAAATTTTTGTAGCGAGTCGTAATGAAGTTTTCCGGTTAGGGCTCAGACGACTAACCGAGCACGTTCTTCCCGGTGCTGACATTACAGATGCTAAAAGTACGGAGCCGCTCATCAAAGGAAATGAATGGGAACATTATGATCTGCTCATCCTCCATAAATCAAACCGTACGGGCGATTTGTCTAAACTGCTCGAAGTTTGTAATTTATTTCTGTCAAAAATCAAGGTACTGGTTCTTTCAGATAAAGCAGGATTAACAGAAGCCAAATATCTGTTTTCCCTTGGTGTCAGGGGGTATGCTGAAAGTTCTTCATCTTCTGGCTCGATCAGTAAAGCGATCAGACAAGTTTTATCAGGTGAATTATACGCCGAAGCATCTCTGATTATTCAATCCTTTAATACGCATTCTCAGCATAAGGAGTCAGCTCCTGTTTCCCTTTTAAAACTATCAACCAAAGAATTGGAGATTGCCGGGTACCTGGTCCAGGGCTTGGGGACAAACGAAATATCGAAGCTGACGAATAGAAAAGCCACCACAATAAGCACACAGAAAAGTAAAATTTTCAATAAACTTCGCATTCGTAATGTGGTTGAACTGATGCATCTTATTTAAATTAGTTTGTAAATAGTTTTTGCAAAGATTTTAATACATTACCACGGCGCAAAAAACTATTTTACTTTTAAGGATGCTTAAATATATTATTTTCGATTTTGATGGAACGCTGGCCGATTCGAAGGAGGTTTTTATTTCAGTTTACAATCAGATTGCCGACAAACACGATTACCGCCAGATCGAACCAGGCAACCTCCAATACCTGAGAACCCTTACTATAACCGAACGTTGCAGGTATCTCAAAGTGCCCATGTACCGGATTCCGTTTTTAGCAACTGAATTTTTATCACGCTATAAACAGGCCCTCGACCGGGTAAAGCTCTTTGACGGGATAAGGGAGTTGCTGTTGGGACTTAATGCACTGGGTTTGGAGACTGCTATCATCTCATCGAACGCCGAACATAATATTGCCGGGTTTCTATCTGCCAACGAGATTGGTTCTGTCAGTAAAATTTATTGCAGTTCAAACCTGTTCGGAAAAGTTAAGCTGATCAACGGATTTCTCAAAAAGTATAAGTTGGGTCCTGAGCAGGTCATATACGTGGGAGATGAAGTACGTGACATTGTTGCCTGTAAAAAAGCAGGAGTCAAAATTGTCTGGGTAGATTGGGGTTACGATGGACGGGAAACAGCCGTTTCTGAGAAACCGGATTATATGGTTTCCAGTCCTTCGCAAATTTTAAACCTTGCACAAAGGGCCATGTCAGGAGATAGGACGTGAAATCGGGAAAAATCGGCGACGGGTTTTAAATGTAAGCAAACAATAAATGAGTCGTTAAAACAACAATTAGTGTTATAAGGACTCTACTTCTCCCATATGGATTCCTTACTTCAATTATAACTCGCCCTGAACTCCAAAGGTGAGAGGTTGGTTTTTGATTTAAATAATTTACTGAACGATTGCGGATGCTCGAATCCGAGCTGAAAAGCAATTTCGCCGACTGTCAGATCACTGATGGTCAAAACCTCTTTGGCTTTTTCAATGAGCTTCATGTGTATATGCTGCTGCGTGTTGTGACCTGTCAGTGCCCTCAGCATATCTCCTAAATATTTTGGCGATATATTCAGTTCCCCGGCAAGAAATTGCACAGAAGGCAAACCTTGCACCAATGCCGTTTTATCATTGAAATAATCATTCAATATTTTGTCCAGTCTTTCCAGTAATGCGTTATTGATAGGCTTCCTGGTGATAAACTGGCGTTTGTGAAATCGTTGGCTGTAATTTAATAATAACTCTATCTGCGATATCAGCACATCCTGGCTGATATCGTCTATGGCTGTTTCCAGTTCATCGTTTATATTTTTACCAATAGCACCGATAATGGTCATTTCCTTACCCGAAAGATGCAGCGATTCGTTCACTGAATAGGAGAAAAAACCGTAGTTTTTAATTTTTGTATCCAATGTGTAGTTGCGCAAAAAATCGGGATGAATAAGCAAGGTAAAACCCAGACTGGACGAAGCCGTTTCCACAGTTGCCAATGGCTGGCCCGGTGAGGTGAAAAACATACCACCTTCTGAGAAATCGTAAATTGTTTGTCCGTATTTCATCCTGCAACCTGCAAGTTCGTTAAAGGTGATGCTGTAAAAATTCATGACAAAAGGAAGCGCCAGCATCTCAGCCGTTATCTCAGTTTTACTGTAATCCACCAGGCTTATCAGCGGATGTAAGGGTTTTGATAATCCAAAAGCGCGGTGCATTTCTGTGATAGAATCGAATATCCGAAGTTTGCTTTTATTTTCCATAATCAATTTTCAATCAATAACTGCCGGTAAACAAGGTTGGGATATCTACCGGCAGTGTGAGGTTTTTAATGTTATTACCTTCGTTATAATGTTTCGAGCATTTGTTTTATTACCAGTCTGAAAGCCTCATCACCTCCTGTAAGGCGTTGCGCGTACAAGCTCTTTGCATCCTCTCCGCAAACATAACGTAAAGTGTTTTTACCGTCTGTCGCGGCTTCGTAAACAACCTCTGCAATTTGTTCTGCTGTTGTAATATTTTCACCAGGCGTAATGGCAGTCATAAATTTGCGGGTCAAGGTTTCATAAGCAGGATGAGAAACGAAAACGCCCCGGTTAGCAATCTCGGTGGCAACCATTCCCGGCTCGATGGTTTTTATGCCAACACCAACCTCGCTTAATTCATACGACAAGCTTTCGCTCCATCCTTCCAGCGCCCATTTACTGGCATCATACATTGAACTCACCGGAAATCCCATCAGGCCGGCGGAAGATCCGGTGGTGATAAAAAGTCCTGCCCGCCTTTCCCGAAAATAAGGAATGAAGGCTTGCGTTACACGAACGACACCCAAAAAATTGGTTTCCATCTGCGCCACCAACTGTTCATCTGTGGTGGCTTCCAGTGCGCCCAGCAAAGCATAACCTGCGTTGTTGAATACTACATCAATATCACCCAAGGCCAATGCTTTTTGTGAAATTTCTTTGATCTGTGCAAGGTTTGTCACATCAAGGGGCAAAAGTGTAACGTTTTTTAAAAGATTTAATTCCTTCTCATTTTCAGGCTTACGCATCGTCGCAATAACCTTCCAGCCCTTTTCTGCAAAAAGTTTCGCTGTCGCCTTACCTATACCTGCCGAAGCTCCTGTGATAAAAATAGTTCTTGTCATTTCTCATTATCTAATGTTTGAAATGCAAAATTCATCTTTTGGCAAAAGTTCTTTGTGGCGAAATCGGAGGATCTTGTAGCCAAAATGATAAGTGGGAAGCAAAATCGTTTTGCAGCGATGGGTAACGAAAGTTTGAGCACTATGAAATGTCTTGCTGATAGTATATTCCGCGATGCAAAATCAATCAGCCATTTTGATGATAAGCTATTTCAAAATTATTTCATCAGACTGATATTGGTAAGGCCGCCATCGGAGAGAATTTCGGTACCAACTATAAAAGCAGAATCGTCGGAGGCCAGAAATACAGCCGCATTTCCGATGTCGGAAGGAAGTCCTTGTCTGCCAACTGGTGTGTTATCTATCCAGATTTGTTTCACCTGTTCCACTTGTTCCTGCGGTACGATTTTTCCAAAAACCGGCGTATCAATTGAGCCTGGCGAAAGTGCGTTAACCCGTATTTTTCTCGACAATAAATCCAGCGATAATCCTTTGGCGAAGGATATGATAGCTGCTTTTGCAGCAGAATAAATAGCCATTCCCGGTGCGGCACGATGCGCAGCACTTGATCCGATAAGTATAATGGAAGCGCCGTCATTTAAATAAGGGAGGGATTTTTGAACAGTGAAATAGGCACTTTTCAAATTCAAATCCATGTATCGGTCGTAGTTTTCCTCCGTTACATCGTTTATGGAAGCCATCGGGACACCATCCACAATACCACCAGCATTCACTACCAATGCGTCAATCTTGCCCAATTTCTCAGCGGTCTTTTTGAATATATTTTCGAGATCGGCACTGTTCGTAACATCGCCTGTAATACCGATAAAAGCTGGGCCTAACGCATCAATGGCAATATCCAGCGTTGCTTTATTTCTTCCGGTAATTGTGCCCACCGCGCCTTCGTTTCTGAATGCCTCTGCAATACCGAAGCCTATGCCACTGTTACCGCCAGTAATGACGGCTACCTTGTTTTTTAACTTGCTCATTTTGTTAATCTTGAATACATGAAAATTTAAATACCATAAATACCGCCTGAAACGGAAATCTTTTCTCCCGTGATCCAGGCCGAATCATCCGATGCCAGAAACACGGCTACTTTTGCAATATCATCGGGTTGGCCGGTACGGCCAAGCGGTGTATTTGCAACCAATTTTGCTTCAAAATCGCTGCCGATAAAACCTGCACTATTGGAACCTTCTGTTTCAACGACGCCGGGTAAAATTGAATTGATGCGGATATTTTTTCCGCTGAATTCTTTGGACAAAGCAATAGTAATGGCATCTAAGGCTGCCTTGGTTGCAGAATATACAGATCCAGTGGGAAGAGGCGTTTTGCCTGCCTCGGAACTGATGTTGATAATGTTTCCACCCCCATCACCAAACAGTTTTAAGGATGCCTGGATGGCGAGTAAAGACCCCAGAACATTGATGTTGAATTGCTGATGAAAAGATGCTGCTGATACCTCTTCAATCGGCGCATACTGATAAATGCCCGCATTGTTTACCAAAATATCGAGTCTGCCAAAAGCGGCTTTTGTCTCTTCAAAAAGTCTGTCGATATCGGCTTCTTTCGACACGTCGCCCTGCACGGAAATGGCGGTGCCACCCTTAGCGGTTATAGCTTTTACAACTGTATCTGCTCCTTCCTGGCTAGATGCAAAATTCACGACAACCTTTGCACCCTCGGCTGCAAAGTATTTGGCAATCGATGCGCCTATTCCCTTTGAGGCGCCTGTAACGATAGCTACTTTATTCTTTAACTTATCCATTTTCTTATCAATTAAAATTATACTGCAAAGGTAGATAAGAGGTGTTTATTTTAGTAACTTTGTTACAAAAAGTAACAGTAACATTGAGGTAACAAAGTAACTTATGGAGTGCAAAAACGAATTTCAGACAGACCGCAAAAAGGAAATGATGGCTATCCATGATGCCATGGATGTGCTGAGCGGAAAATGGAAAATTTACATCATCTCATCGATTTGCCATTACAACAAAAGAAGGTTTTCTGACATTTTGAATGATGTGGTGGGTATTTCCAACAAGATGCTGAGCAAGGAGTTAAAAGAGCTCGAAGTAAACAAACTGATCAAACGTACCGTTTTGGATACACAGCCTGTAACTGTTAAGTATGAACTTACAGAACATGGCAAAACGTTACAGACCATCATCAATAACCTCACCGACTGGGGTATTCAGCACCGTAAAAAAATTATAGAGGATTAAATGCTTATGGGTGGTAACCGGCATAAAAAAAGTAAATATGGAGGTAGATAGCACTCGGTGCATTAGAGCTTAAAGGATTTTCAGGTTAAATCAACATGTATTCCTGAAAGCAATTTCAATGATGAAACTGGAATGTATTGCCATTAATTATACATTATCACGATCTATTGTGTATCGCTGTCGGCCATCGGCTATCAGATTGATACTGAAAAGACATTTTAGACGACTGCCGAAAGCCGGGGGCGCCAAGCCGACGTCAAAACTTCTTTACAATATTATTCGAGATAAGGTCTACTAATTCATTATTAATAATTTGTAAAAATCAGGTGATCAGAAAGTATTTGATTTTTGTAAATCAAACCAGCAGAATGTTTCGCTAATCCAGCTTATAGGAGCGGCGTGATAACTTTTAAAATAGGTGGTAAATATTAAATTCTTATTCAGAAAAAATTATATTAATTTAGGATTCATTACAACATAAGTTCAGTTTTATCCCAGGCGAAAACACATTACTATTCTTCTTTAACTGGCCTGGACCGAGCCTCACCGGTGAAGTATTTATTCTTATTGCGATTATATTACTATGTCAGGGAGATTATCATGCTCCAGCCCATGCTCTAACAGATGAAAATTTAATTGATAAATAATAAAAACGATGGCGAAATATTCAATTACAGTCAATGGGCAGAGCCACGAAGTTGATGCTTTGGAGGATATGCCTTTATTATGGGTTTTGCGTGACATTATCGGTTTGAAAGGAACTAAGTATGGTTGCGGAAAAGCGCTCTGCGGAGCTTGTACAGTTCATCTGGATGATGCTGCGATCCGTTCGTGCAGCTTTCCGGTTTCTTCCGTTGGTACTGGTAAGGTAACTACGATTGAGGGTCTTGCTGAAAACGGCGATCACCCGGTTCAGCAGGCCTGGGAAAAACACGTTGTTCCGCAATGCGGCTATTGTCAGACAGGGCAGATTATGAACGCTGCGGCGTTGCTGAAAAGCAATCCACATCCAACGGAAGATGCAATTCAGCAGGCCATGGAGGGAAATCTCTGCCGTTGCGGTACTTATAACCGTATAAAAGAAGCCATCATGAGCGCAGCAGCTGTATCTTAACGAAAACCCGACTTTAATATTGATATCATGAAGAATCTATCTAATCATCAGGACGGTGCGGATGAGTTTACATCTGAGGTTTTCAAAGCATCCCGCAGAGACTTTCTTAAAATGGGAGGTTTTCTGACGGGAAGTTTAGCACTGGGCGTTAGCTTTTGGGGTTGTGATACAAAAGGAAATAAAACGGCAACGTTTGCACCCAATGTGTATCTGACGATAAACAACCTGGGAGAAGTAATTATTGTTGCACACCGCTCGGAAATGGGTCAGGGGATCAGAACCTCTCTGCCGCTGATTGTCGCCGACGAACTTGGGGCAGACTGGAAGAAAGTGAAGATCGTTCAGGCGTTGGGCAACGAAGCAAAATATGGTAATCAGAATACGGACGGTTCCTTTTCGGTGCGTATGTTCTATAAGCCTATGCGGGAAGCAGGTGGGATAGCAAAGCTTTTACTTATGCAGGTTGCTGCGAAAAAATGGGATGTGTCGGTCGATGAATGTGATACAGAAAACAATCATGTGGTTTTGACAGGCACAGATAAAAAGCTGGAATTTGGAGAGCTCGTCGAGGAGGCGAGTGCTTTGAAGGTACCTGCTGCTACGGCTGTAAAACTCAAAGACCGCGCAAAGTTCAATATGATCGGCAAACCTACCCCAATTGTTGATCTGCATGATATCACTACCGGAAAGGCTATTTTCGGTGGCGATGCAGTCGTTGAAGGGATGAAGATTGCGGTGATTAAACGCAGTCCGGTAGTAGGGGGAGCTGTAAAATCGGTCAATGATCAAAAAGCACTGGCTGTGCCGGGCGTACTTAAAGTGGTTACGATCAAAGGTGCTGGCCTTCCGGCCACATTAAGCAAGCCGCTGGCGGGTGTAGCCGTTATTGCAGATAATACCTGGTCTGCCATGAAAGGTTGTGAATTGCTGGAAGTGGAATGGGAACTTGGCCCTAACGCCACGTACGACTCAGCAAAACAAATTCAGGAGCTGACCAAAGAAGTGGCCAAAGATGGCAGAGTACGCCGAACCAGAGGTAATTTTGCTGCTGCCAAGGCGGGTGCGAAAAGGGTAATTGAGCATACCTATATTGCTCCCCACCTTGCCCATGCCACTTTGGAAACGCCTGTTGCTCTGGCCGTTGTGAAAGATGGGCAATGTGAAGTTTGGGCGTGTACGCAAAATCCGCAGGGTGCCATCAAGGCTGTGGCTGATGCGCTGGGCTTCAAGGAGGATAAAGTAAAAATGAACGTTACATTGATCGGCGGGGGATTCGGAAGAAAATCCAAGCCCGATTTTATCGTTGAGGCTGCCGTGCTGGCCAAGGAATCCGGTATGCCGGTGAAAGTGCAGTGGACCCGGGAGGATGATATCCATCACGACTACTTCCATTCATTAAGCGTTCAGCGTGTAGTAGCCACGATCGACAAAGACAATAAGCTGAGCGGATGGAATCATCACATCGCTTACCCGTCCATTTCAGCCACAGAAGATCCTTCCGTTTTGCAGCCTGCTGATGGGGAACTGGGCCTTGGTGCAACAGATTTTCCATACAATGTTCCTGCTATTAAAATAGAAACGCATGATGCCCGCGCGCAGATCCGGGTAGGCTGGCTGAGATCAGTCCGGAATATTCCTCAGGTTTTTGCAATCGGTACCATGCTGGACGAAGTTGCGGAAGCAAGGGGAGTTGATCCGGTGGCAAATGCGATCGAATTACTGGGTGAAGACCGGAATATTACTTTTAGTCAGGAAACAGGTAAAGAGCCTTATCCTAATTATGGCGAGGATATTGCGGTATATCCATGGGAAACAGCGCGGATGAAGGCAGTTATCCAGCGTGTTGCCAAGGAATCGGGCTGGGGGAAAAAACTTCCTGCACGTTCGGGATTCGGTTTTGCGGCGCATAAAAGTTTTCTGACGTATGTCGCCTGTGTTGTACAGGTAAGTGTGGATGAAAATAATAATGTCACGATCCCGGAAGTACATTATGCTGTGGATTGCGGTACGGCTGTGAACATCGACCGGATCAAATCGCAGTTTGAGGGTGGTGCACAGTTTTCAACCAGTTTGGCTTTGAAAAGCGCAATCACGGTGAAAAATGGTCGGGTAGAACAAAGCAATTTCGACGGGTATCAGATCATACGTATGTCAGAATCCCCGCAGAAAATTCATGTGCACATTATAGACAGTGATGCGAAGCCAACAGGGGTGGGCGAACCGCCGGTCCCGCCGTTTACACCCGCTTTGTGTAATGCGATTTATGCTGCTGTTGGTAAGCGCGTATACACGCTTCCGATTGACCTGACCGCCTAGCAACTGGAACAGTAAAAAATGGTGAACAGAAAGGCTTTTTTCTTTTTGTTCACCATTTTTTTTACTGAATAATTCCGGTTTCTATCCTTCCTGAGCCGCCCGTTCTGGTTCTGAAAGTGTAATCCGTAGCTGAGAATCTGCAAATGGTCATTTTAATTTTCTATCCGGTTGCATTCCAACCTTTTGGCTTGTAATAAAGTCCTCTTGTAAAATGTAAGTGATGAGGATAAAACCGATTAATCTGTTCGTAATATTCAGCTGCTTTCTTTTTACAGATTGCCGTCACACCGTATTAGACGAAACTGCCGGATGTAATTGTGAAGGAAAGCCAGCCGAAGTAATCAATGAAGTTTCTGTACAAATTGTTGCTTCCGAGGGAAGATATTTTTCTTTAAAGGATGCTGTTGGTACAGGTGTCAGCAAGATGTTATTCCTGTGTGATACGTCCATGATCACCGGATTGCCAACATCAAAAGAAGGAGACTACAATTATGTAATCGGTGGTAATCTCAGGCCACCATGCACCACGAATGGAGTTGCCTATATCTGGTCCGTTGAACTGACTTCCATTCGCAAAAAGTAACGGCTATGCTGACTATTTGCTTTGCCAGACACAGGATAAACGCTTTCTGGTTCTATTGACATTAAATCGTAAATTGACGCTTTTACATTTTCGAAAGGTTACAGTCTTTTTTTGTAAAACAGATTACTGTATTTTCACAACTTTTTACATAACAGACCAGTGAAAATGAAAATCAAAAGTTTCGAGTTGTTCCAGGTACCACCAAGATGGTTATTTTTAAAAATAGAAACAGATGAAGGAATTATTGGCTGGGGAGAGCCTGTTATCGAAGGCAAAGCTGCAACCGTAAAAGCAGCCGTTATTGAATTGATGGAAGGCTTGATCGGAAAAGATCCGATGGATATTGAGGGGCATTGGAACACGATGTATCGCGGTGGTTTTTACCGTGGCGGACCAATCCTCATGAGCGCAATTGCCGGAATAGATCAGGCATTGTGGGATATCAAAGGGAAGTTTTATAATGCACCGGTTTATCAGCTTCTTGGGGGTAAGTGTCGGGATAAGATCAAAGTATATTCGTGGATCGGTGGCGACCGTCCCGCAGATGTGGCGAATGCTGCGCGGTTATCACTTGAAAGTGGTTTCAAAGCAATAAAAATGAATGCGACGGATGAAATGCAGTATATTGATTGCTACGACAAAATCGATCTGGTATTGGCGCGTGTCGGATCTATACGTGATGCCGTTGGATATAGCCTGGATATCGGCGTGGATTTTCACGGAAGATTACACAAGCCTATGGCCAAGGTGCTGGCAAAAGAATTGGAGCAGTTTCGCCCCATGTTTATTGAAGAACCCGTTTTGCCGGAAAACAATGAAGCACTGCGCGAAATTGCCAATCACACCTGTATTCCTATTGCAACAGGAGAAAGAATGTTTAGCCGCTGGCAGTTCAAAAATCTGTTAACAGACGGATATGCAGATATTATACAGCCTGATCTGTCCCATGCAGGAGGTATCACAGAATGCAAAAAAATCTTGTCGATGGCCGAAGCATTCGATGTGGCAGCCGCTCCGCATTGCCCGCTTGGCCCCATAGCACTGGCAGCTTGTCTTCAGGTAGACGCCACGTGCCATAATGCATTTATTCAGGAGCAAAGTCTTGGTATACATTACAATCAGGGGAGCGATTTGATGGATTATCTGGAAGATAAGTCCGTTTTCAGCTATGAAGGCGGTTTTGTAAATATTCCATCCGGACCGGGACTTGGCATTCAGGTGAATGAGGCGCAGGTCCGGAAGATGGCAGCAGTAGGACATAACTGGAAAAATCCGCTTTGGAAACATGAAGACGGTAGCGCTGCTGAATGGTAATTGAAGGCTGGCTGGTCGGTATTCTTTAAACTGTTAATCTCAGCACATTCCCTTTGTCCGCACAATTCCACCTATTTGATTCTGCTATTCAGGTTTCGCGGCCTTTGCCTTCACAGGAAATTTGAAGTCTTGTGAAGACAAAGACTGCGGGATTAGTTTAACACCGTTCTTATTGCGGTATCTGTTCAACCAGAATTTCATTACCTGCCTTATCATAGTAAATGCAGGTCATTTGGTCCATTCGAATTGCCCACTTTTCTATGCCAAACGCCGCACACATTTTAATGAAGGTCAGAAAATCGGTTTTGCCTTGTTGATGCGCTACCAGTTCTGCTTTAAATCCTTCACTTTTTGAGTGGTCAGCAATTACTAACGGATCATACTTCGCAGGTATTTTTGCTGTATAATCGCTACCTCCGTGATAATCAATATGTCCGTCTGTTACGTAAGCCTCATAATGTGTAACACCTAACATCTTAATTTCCCGTATGTACGCTGGGAAATCTGCACCTGATTTAACTTTGCTGTGTGCTGCTTTGATTTGTTCTGCTGTAAACATTTTTTTGTGTCCTTTAATGATTGAACGATTTGTGTAACGACAGGCAATCCTAATGCTAAAACCGGCCGTAATGATGGTTGATCGAGAAGTACATTTTTATTGTCTTTGCATTAAGATTATACTGCAAAAGTGCAACTGGTATCATCGCTGTAATTGTAAAAAGTCGTTTTTTTTAATTTGGGCAGGCTTTGACCAAAAAGGGCGGTCAGGCATTTTCGGTGCAATATTTTTGCTGGTTACGCACATAACGGATTTTCGCCGCCGTTCCTCATGCGAACAACCATTACAAAAAACGTTTGAAATTCTCAGGTGTGTCACCCGTAAAATGTTTAAAGTCTTTTATAAAATGTGCCTGATCGAAAAAGTTATTATCATAGCAAATTTCAGATAACGATCTGGTTTTGTGAAGATTAATGAGAACTGAGTTGAAGCGAACGATTGAAGAAAATTTCTTTGGTGTTGTTCCAACCACTTTTCTGAATCGCTTTTCAAATGGGCTTTGGCTGATGCATAGTTTATTGTTCAACTCCTGTATGCGGATGGTTCCATTCGTTTGGTTTATGAGTTTAACAGCCTCATAAATCAGTTTATCAGTCGTTGTTACTTTTAGTTGTGATACTAAAAACCGCTCGACAATTTCTATTCTTTCCTGATCTGTAACAGCAAATGCAAGTTTTTCCTCCACTTGGTTTACGCCTGATTTATCAAAAATATCGTCCAGGGAAATGCTTAAATTAAAAAGTTCATTTGCTGGATTCGCGGCGAAATGTGTAAAGCCGGTTTCCGTAAAATAAACCAGCACTGTTCCGGTATCGGCCGAATTTTTAAAGATTTTATAGCTGTCCGTAATTCCTGTTATGCCTGCCGTTGAAAGTTTAATTTCTCCATCGTCTTTGATTGTGGCAAGTTGTCCTTTGTATTGAAAACCGATAACCAGTCCCGCAGACGGGAAAACTTTATACTCGTTTTGAAGTTCATTTTCCGACACTACAAAATACTTGATGTAGGGTTTCAGTTGTTCTGTCGGTTTGATTTTGTCAAATCTCATTGAAGTAATGTGTGTAAAGTTGTTACTTTTTATTTGCTGATATACTTTTCTGCCGTGTATACAATGCTAATAAATTCACCCTAATTTTCCAAGTTTGGGTACAGATTGCGTTTAATTGTCTGAATATCAAACATAATTCCTGTAAATTATTATAACTAGCTACATGTCAGTGTATTACTTATGTGAGGTGGCCATTTGCTACTTTACCATCAGAATTCACTGACAAAAGTCGATGGAATTTGAAGCCTTACTTGATCTTTCCGGAAAGGAGCAATAATTCATTTTGTATTTTACTTTGGTTTGTGCTGATTGGCTGATGGGTTGCCGGATATCGCCCGACACTCCGCTACTAATTCGGATTAATTGAAACGACGTTTCTGCGTTCGTGTGAATTTTTTTCAAAAGTCAGATACTATTTTTCATCTTTACATCATTGCTTTTGCAGGTTAGTTTAGAAATTAAACATTGAACACTATGCTTGATATCGTCATTGAATCCCGTCAGGCGGTTATTTCACCGGGATTTTCAGTCAAACGCATTCTTCCGTTCCAACTGAGAAGAATGGTAGGCCCTTTCATATTTATGGATCACGGCGGGCCGGTCAGTGTGCCGGCAACGACCAACCTGGATGTGTTGCCGCACCCGCACATAGGCTTGTCGACGGTAAGTTATTTGCTGAAAGGGAATGTAACACACCGGGATAGCCTTGGGGTGGAGCAGATCATCAAACCCGGCGAAGCGAACTGGATGAATGCCGGAAGGGGGATCGCCCACAGCGAACGTTTTGAAGATCCGGCGATACTGGCCGCAGGTGGACTGGAAATGATTCAGACCTGGGTGGCTTTGCCGGAAAAAGATGAAGAATCGGATCCCTCATTCAAAAACTACACTGCAGAAGAATTGCCGGTTTTTACAGAGAAGGGCGTGTGGATGCGGTTGATAGCGGGTGATGCTTATGGACTTACAAGTCATGTGAAAACAAATTCTCCGTTGTTTTATCTGCATGTTGTACTCGATCAGGGTGCCAGGTTTGGTCTTCCGAAAGAACACAGCGAGCGGGGTGTATATATTGTAAAGGGTAGTGTTGAATTAAACGGTATTAGTTATACGGCAGGTAAATTGCTTGTGTTTTCCAGAGGTGTTGATCCGGTAATCATCGCAAAAGAAACTACCACGTTAATGATGCTGGGCGGTGAACATCTGGGCGATCGTTATATCTGGTGGAATTTTGTATCAAGCCGTAAGGAACGGATTGAGCAAGCCAAGGAAGACTGGAAGCAGGGACGTATTCTGCTGCCGCCAACTGATAATGCGGAATACATTCCGCTGCCAATAGACAAGTCGAGGCCGGCAGGTGGTCCGCCACCCGAAGCACTTTCCTGAAAAATTGGGAATTTAATGATCAGACTAAGGGTTGTTAAGCGACATTCCGCTTCTCTGTCGTGACAATATTAAGGTAGCGATTTAAATAAAAATATAATGGAAATAGGAATTGATAGTTTCGCTTCGGCGATGTATGGTAGCAATGCATTGAGCAGCGTGGATGCGATGGAGCAGTTGCTGGACAGGATCACATTAGCAGATCAGGCCGGGTTGGATAATTTTGGAATAGGTGAGCATCATAAAAAGGAGTTTTTGGATTCTGCCCCGGCGGTTATTCTCGCCGCTGCGGCCGCCCGGACAAAAAGGATTCTCCTGTCCAGCGCCGTGACGGTACTGAGTACTTCTGACCCGGTGCGTGTTTTTCAGAATTTTGCAACGCTGGATCTTATTTCCAAAGGCAGGGCGGAGATCGTCGTTGGTCGTGGTTCAGCGATTGATGCATATCCGTTGTTCGGTTTTGACCTGAAAAATTACGATGCGCTCTTCAAGGAAAAATTGGAGTTATTGTTGCTGCTTCGTGATCAGGAGTTTGTCACCTGGTCTGGGAAGTTCAGGCCGGCACTGAATAATCAGCCTGTTTATCCAAGACCTTTGCAGGAAAAATTACCCGTTTGGCTGGGCGTTGGCGGCACGCCTGAATCATTCGTGCGCGCCGGAACGCTAGGTCTGCCTTTGATGGTGGCGGTTATCGGCGGCGAAACACATCGTTTCCGCCCCTTGATAGACCTGTACCGTGAGGCCGGAAAGAGAGCGGGTTTCACGCCAGACCAATTAAAGGTTGGGCTTCACTCACCGGGTTATGTCTCAGCGACAAATGAAGATGCCGTTGCGGAATATTATCCGGGTTACGCAGAGTTGTGGACCAAACTGGGCAGGGAACGTGGTTGGCCGCCTGTTACAAAATCGCAGTTTGACAGCCTGATAGCCCCTAAGGGAGTTTTGGTAGTTGGTGGGCCGGAGCAGGTAGCTGAAAAATTACTTCGTCACAGTGAAGCTTTGGGCGGTGTGGACCGGTTTACGTTCCAGATGGATAATGCGGGCCTTACACATCGGCAACTGATGTCTTCAATTGAACTGATCGGTCAAAAGGTGATTCCTTTGGTCAGCAAAGGATAGTAATAGCCGGCAAGTGAAAAGATACACGATAACAGTGCTGTGAATTTTATTTCGTATCGCCCAACTATTAAACGCAGCTATTTTTCTTTGGCGTCAGCAAAAGAATGAAAATTCTGTTATTTACTTTTCGGGTTTTGCGTTCGGTCGGGAAACCAAAGCGCGAAATCCGAATTGTCTTAATGTCCTAAAATATTTTTTCAATAAGTTTAATGACATCCTGTGATGTTTGCACATTTTGCTAATTTCCAAGGCATCAGCCCGAATAAAATGACTTTCAGTATATCTTGAACAGCAACAGAATCATTTTCTGCCGAGAACTTCACAATTTTGTCAAAGCTGTCACGTAAAGTTTTACTTATCCGTTCGTCCCAATTATAAGAATCTAAGATATAGATAATAGTCTTTTGCTATATTTTCTGGAATCGCTGCTATTGTACTTATTTTTAGTCCCATACATTTTAAGGTGTTTTTTAAGCTCCCCGCTAACAGTTTCGCTTTGTAATGGAAATTACGAGAGGTCTATCGAATCTTTGACTAAACATAATCGGGTCGCCAGTGCAATTTAAATACAATACCTAATCTTATTTTTCAACATAAGGCCAAACCTATCTAAACCGCTGTAATGTCACTCGGCTATTTGCGGTATTGCGCTTACGTGTAAAGGTACCAGAGAATCGCTATTTTATGTTGGCAATTACAGCTGCATATTCTCCTTTATTTATTGGGGGGTGTGATAATTTTTTAACTTTAACAGTAAAAAATAGAAATAAAATTATTGTTTTTTTTAAATAACCTCTTTTGGATACAGGGTACGTATCGGCTCTTTCCGTCTATATTGTTGCGTGTGATCCGGCTGTGAAATCAACCAGCTATGGTCACTTTTATAAGTTTAACTACTTGTAAATCAATTTTTTTTCAGTCAGGCCTAATAATTTATTTCTATGTATCAACGATATAAAAAGTTGCTTGGAAAAAGTATAAAAATCGTGGTCTGTCTGTTTGCTGTTCATTCGGTTCAGGCTCAGCAGGCAACACAGCCCATGCTTGGGTACCGTTCTGTGAAGATTTTGACGCAGGGCAGCCTTACCTTTAAAGACCTGAATAAAAACGGTAAACTTGATCGCTATGAGGATTGGCGGCTTCCTGTGGAAGCGCGGGTCAAGGATCTGCTTGCTCAAATGAGCCTGGAAGAAAAAATAGGCTTTATGCTCATAAGCACCACCCGGATGATTGGCGATAATGCGTTTCAGCCAAACGCACCAAAAACCGGTGGTGCCCCCGTAGCCATTACGAGCGGTTTTAACGAAGACGATCTCGTGCAGCCCAACAATATATTTACGCGAAAGCCACTTGCTGTGCCTATCATGTCGTCGGCAGGGACAACAAAAGGTGTAACTCAGTATAACCTGCGTCACTTTATCCTGCGGGCCAATCCACCGGGCGGAATTATCGCAGAGTGGGCCAACCGCCTCCAGGAACTTTGCGAAACCTCGCATTTGGGTATACCCGCCATTGTCGCCTCTAATCCGCGCAACCACATTACCATTGACGCCGCCGTGGGTTTAAGTGTCGGAACTACTGCATTTTCGAAATGGCCGGGCGAACTGGGCCTGGCGGCCATGCGCGATTTCAAACTCACACGTGAATTTGCCGACATTGCCCGGCAGGAATGGACTGCTGTTGGCTTGCGCAAGGGATATATGTACATGGCGGACCTGGCAACAGAGCCGCGTTGGCAACGGATCGAAGGTACGTTTGGCGAAGATGCGGATTTAGCTTCCGGGATGATCCGGGAGGTTATTCTGGGATTTCAGGGTGTCGGGCTGGGTAAAAATTCGGTAGCTATGACTACGAAACATTTTCCGGGGGGAGGACCTCAGGAGAATGGCCTTGATTCTCATTTCGATTGGGGGAAATTTGCCCATTATCCAGGCGGCAACTTTGAGTATCATCTTAAACCGTTCAAGGCTGCCATTGCTGCCGGTACTTCGGCTATCATGCCTTATTATTCCAGTCCGAAAGGGAAAGAATTTGAAGAGGTCGGTTTTTCATATAACAAGGCAATTATTCAGGATCTGCTTCGTAAGAAGTTGGGTTTCAAAGGTATTGTTAATTCTGATACGGGTCCGATTGAAATGATGCCCTGGGGCGTTGAAAATCTTAGCCTGCACCAACGCTATCAGAAAGCCTTAAATGCGGGTGTAGATCTGTTTTCAGGAACTGCCGATCCAACCATTCTACTCGAAACGGTTAAGCAGGGCCTGGTAACCGAGGACCGTATCGATGAGTCAGTCGCGAGGTTGCTCAATGAAAAGTTTGTTCTCGGTCTTTTTGAAAATCCGTACGTGGATGTGCAAAAGGCGAAGCAGGTTGTTGGTAATGCGGAGTTCCAGAAAAAAGCTGATCTGGCTCAGCGAAAGTCGATAGTATTGCTTCGTAACACCGCGAAATTGCTTCCTTTAAAAGCGAGGACGAAAGTATATTTTGAAACTTATTATGACAATGGCCGCGCCGCCGGACCTATAACGGTTCAAAAACCGATGCAATCAGCAAACGCTTTCGAATTTGTATCGTCCAGAGAAGAAGCCGATGCGATATTACTCTGGATTATTCCAAGTGCCGGTGGATTGTTTGCTTCCGGAAATAAGCCGATTGAGCTGAATTTGTCAAAAAATAAAATTGATATAGCGCACATCAACGAATTAATAAAAAGTAAGCCAACCGTTTTGGCTATCAATTTTTCTAGTCCCTGGGTTCTGGATGAGATCGATAGCGGGGCAGCTAAAACAATACTGGCTACTTTTGGAACGACCACCGAAGCCTTGTTAGACGTAGTAAGAGGACAATTCAATCCAACCGGTAAAATGCCGTTTACAGTTCCTGTTTCTAATCAGGCTGTGGTGGATAACAAATCAGATGTGCCAGGCTTTATGGAGCCTAAGGGTTACGCGTTGTTCAATTTTGGAGCCGGTCTGAGTTACTGACCAGGTTTACCGTTGCTTATGTTTCCACTGCCCTTCAACGGCACCGGCCGCGCAGTGACATACCTCTGCTGTGTCAAACAGCCATGGTGGTGTCAAACAGCTATGATATTGTCAAACTGAGCCTGTCGAAGTTCGCTCTACTCCCTTCAACGGCACCGGCCTTCGACCGCAGCGGCGGCCGCAAGCTCAGGCTGACACACACCCTGGATAATTCAAAGTAGCAAGATGTCATTTTCAACCGGGCCGCCGGAGCGAGAGCTTGTTTGCGAAAAGATAGTTACTCAGGGCGGTCCGCCGCGCGGTGACAGGGTTAAGCCTGGTCTACTGGCAGCGGACTCTTTCATTGTCAGTGATTTAATCAGAGCAATACATCGGGAAAACTCAGTTCAAATTCCGGAATTCATTCGGGGTAAAACCGGTTTTCTGTTTAAAAATCCGTGTGAAATGCTGCTGATATTTGAATCCCAACTGATAGGCAATTTCTCCAAATGATGCATTGGCCTCAAAAATCTTCACTTTTGCTTCCTCAATTAATCTTGACTGAATAAAGTCCAAAGCTGTGTTTCCAGTTTCTTTTTTAATAAGATCGCCAAAATAGTTGGGAGACAGATGAAGCATTTCGGCACAGTAAGCCACGCTGGGCAGGCCCAAAGTTTTTGCTTTGTCCGACTTGAAATAATCGTGAAGCAAATCTTCAAAACGTACAAGGATATCTTTGTTTGCATTGTTTCGTGTAATAAACTGCCGGTCGTAAAACCGCATACAATAGTTGAGAAACAATTCAATATTAGAGATGATCAGGGTTTTACTGTGCTTGTCAATATTCTGATCGATCTCGGTTCTGATCTTTTCAAAACAATCTACGATGGTGTCTCTTTCCTTTTTGGATAAATGGAGGGCTTCGTTGGCACCATAAGAAAAGAAGGAATATTCTTTCATCATTTTGCCTAAATGCGTGCCTGCAAGCAGATCCGGATGAAATACCAATGCATAACCAGAAGGCTTTGTGACTACGCCCTTACTGTCGATTCCGTAAACCTGTCCGGGTGCTACAAACACCAGCGTTCCATCTTCATAATCATAAGGCTGACACCCGTAAATCATGTCACCACACTTGATGTTTTTCATGAAAACAGCATAAATACCCATGTACCGCCTGAAATGCTGGACGGTTGGTATTTCATTGAAATTGATCACACTAACCAAAGGGTGAAGCGTTTCTGCGCCTATCCAATTGTTGTACTGCTTCACCGTATCTATTCTTTCTACCTGTTCCATAATCCGGATTATTATGTATCAAATATACGTATGGCCACGTGCTAAATCTATTGGTCTGATCTTTATCCGTAAAAGTGGTAAATGAATCAGTAATCTGTATAAAATTGTACCGGGCATTTGGCGGAACTTTGTTTTAGAAGTTAACGACAAATTATTCTGAAATGAAAAATAGGCTTAATTCAATAATCTCTTTGTTGTTTTTCGGGCTGACGCTATCAACCGAAGCATGGAGCCAAACTCAAAATTCAACCAAAATGACAGAACAAAACAACAGCGCCCTTTTCGCAAAAGGAGACAAATTACCGGACACTTATTTCACCGGAAATGCCTTTCTGACGCCTCTTTTAGCAAAAGATAAAAACAATGATTTCGTGATGGGCAGTGTAACCTTTGAAAAAGGAGCGCGAACAAATTGGCACACACATCCAAGAGGACAGGTTTTGATCGTTACCGAAGGAAATGGATTTTATCAGGAAAAAGGCAAACCTGCCCGACCGATCACCAAGGGTGACGTTGTCAACATTCCGGAGAATACGGAGCACTGGCACGGCGCCTCGGTTTCCACAAAAATGGTACATATTGCCATTACGAATTACGAGGGAGATACGAATGTGGTATGGCTGAAACCTGTTTCCACAGAAGAATACAGTGCTGTTAACAAGCATTAAATATTGAACAAAATGGACAGAAACAGAACGCTATCCGGGATACTTTTTTCAGTGCTTTTATTAGCAAGCACTACTATGTTGGCACAAAAAAATAAAGATCGAAAAATGGTACTCAGTCCGCAGCAGCAAAGCATCGTAGCGATTTCCGCATTAACTGCAATAGGTGATACAGATAATCTTTCGAAACAGTTAAATACCGGTCTGGATGCAGGACTAACCGTGGAAGAAACGAAAGAAATTCTTGTACAGCTGTATGCTTATTGTGGTTTTCCGCGAAGTCTGAATGCCATAAGTGCACTGATGAAGGTGATGGAGGCGAGAAAAGCCAAGGGTATTACAGATAAGCAGGGAAAATCGGCAGGTTTGAAAAAAGATGCTGGTGATAAATACGAACAAGGCAGGAAAGTACTGGAAGTTTTGACCAAAACGCCACAGGCCAAACCCGCGCCCGGATTTGGGGAATTCGCTCCGAGGATTGACAGATTTCTTAAAGAACATCTTTTCGCAGATATTTTTGAAAGTGAAGTCTTGACTTTCCAGCAACGGGAATTTGTCACGATTTCCGCCTTGTCGGCCATGCCGGGTGTTGCATCACAGTTACAGTCTCATATTAAAATGGGTATTAATACCGGCATTACTGAAAATCAACTTTCAGAAGTCGCGGATCTGATTGAAATATTTGTCAGCAAAACCCAGTCAAACATGTTGCGGGAAGCGTTGGCAAAACCTTCCGTGCCAGTCGTTCAGCCTGATATGATGGTGAGGATTTCAGAAATTGAAATTCTGCCTCAATTTTTGGATGAATACAATAGTATTTTAAAACACGAAGCTGCTGCTTCCGTTGAAAAAGAACCTGGCGTACTTGCCATTTTTCCGATGGGTACAAAGGAGCAGCCAACGCAGATCCGGATCGTGGAAATTTATGCAGATAGTGCTGCATATCAATCTCATTTAAAAACATCGCATTTTCAGGTATATAAGTCTTCTACGCTTAAAATGGTAAAATCATTAAAGCTGGTGGAAATGCATGCACTTGACCGGGAAACAATGCTTGATATTTTTAAAAAACTGATATAAAATGGGACTGGCTTTTAAAAAAGTATTCACAAAGAGAACGGCAAAGAATGTAAGGTGCTCATCCGCAATTTTACTTTTAATGGTCATTTTTTTCATTGGTTTGATGGCTTGTAAAACGGATGAAAACGTCGTGGCTAATGATATAGAAATTGAAATAAACGACAGCAGTATGACAGACAGCACGAACAGCCGGTTGATAATCAAAATGGATTCCAAAGCATTTACGGCAACACTTCTTAATAATCCGACAGTAACAGCTTTCAGGTCAAGATTACCCATGACGGTCGTCATGAGTGAGTTAAACGGGAACGAAAAGTTATACAATTTTTCCTCAAATCTGCCAGCCAGCGCGTCCAGTCCAAAGACCATCCGTACAGGAGATTTAATGCTTTATGGTTCCAATACGCTGGTGCTTTTTTATAAAACATTTTCAACGCCATACTCATATACCAGGCTTGGGCGCATTGATGATACATCGGGTTTGGCGGATGCCGTTGGTGCCGGAAACGTCACGGTAACATATGAATTGGAACAAGGAAAATAAAAATGGATAATCTGAAAAAAGATATTTTTGAACGAATGCGGGCCGGTGAACCGATCAGGAAAGATGATCCTGAATATGGCAGGTTTTTAGAAATAGTATCCCGAACGATCCGGCTGTGTGTTGAGATGAATGCAACTGCAACAGACACGGATCTGGTACGTTCGAAACTGAGTGAAATCATCGGAACTGAGATTGACGAATCAACCACGATTTTTCCGCCATTTCACACCAATTTTGGCCGGTTCATAAGTCTTGGCCAAAACGTTTTTATCAACCATGCCTGTTCTTTTCTGGATATTGGGGGGATCACGATCGAGGACGATGTACAGATTGGGCCAAGGGTAAACCTCACTTCCGAAAATCATCCGATCAATCCGCGAGACCGGAAAACGCTTATTCCCAATCCCATTGTGATCAAACGAAATGCCTGGATTGGGGCAGGAGTTACCATACTTCCGGGTGTGAATGTGGGAGAAAATTCCATCATTGCGGCCGGTGCCGTAGTCAGCCGGGATGTGCCGCCCAATACTGTTGTTGCAGGTATTCCTGCAAAAGTTGTGAAGACATTTTAGGATGTTTTTTAGTAATGCTACCACATACCAGCCGCTATTCAGCATGATAAAATAGTGGCTGGTTCAATTGTTTTAATCTGATAGGAAACAGCGAAATCCTGGCATTTTAAACTGGAATTCTCGCTTACACTTCAAATTAAAAGCCACCTATTGCCATTACACTTATCACCATGGACAAAAACAGGAAAGCAGATCATTCACCGAAGGAAGATAATCATGAATCCCGGCGGGATTTTCTGAAAACATCTTCTATTCTAACTGCCATTGCCGTTGCTCCCCTGACCATTGCAAAGGCAGCGGAATATAATCTGGGGGAAAAAATCAGTGCAGCTTTTGAAACTACGCTAGTCAGTATGACGGTCAACGGTGTCAAAAAGCAGCTGGCTGTGGAACCTCGTTCGACACTTCTGGACGTTCTGCGCGAGCAGCTGGATTTGACCGGAACAAAAAAAGGCTGCGATTATGGCCAGTGCGGTGCGTGTACCGTACATGTGAACGGACAGCGGGTATTATCATGCCTCAGTCTGGCGGTTATGCAGGAAGGCAAGCAGGTCACAACGATTGAAGGAATTGCAAAAGGAGATGAATTACATCCAATGCAACAGGCATTTATCAAACATGATGGTTTTCAGTGCGGTTACTGCACGCCAGGCCAGATTATGTCCGGTATTGCCTGTATTAACGAAGGACATGCAGAAACGAAAGAGGATACCAGGGAATTTATGAGCGGAAATATTTGCCGCTGCGGAGCCTATCCGAATATTGTAAAGGCGATTCAGGAAGTTAAAAACGGGGGGCAGAAATCATGATACAGTTTCAATTTGAACGCGCATCAGCTGTAAAAACTGCGGTGAATGCGCTAGCCAACAATGCCAATGCAAAGTTCATTGCCGGTGGCACGAATCTGGTTGATTTAATGAAGCGAAATGTAATGTCTCCCACCAAACTGGTGGATATCAATGCTATCCCGCTCAAAAATATTCAGCAGCAAAATGGCAAAATTATTATCGGCGCGCTGGCACTGAATAGTCAGGTAGCTGACGATGAACTCATCATCGAAAAACATCCGCTTCTTGCAATGGCGCTCAACGCCGGAGCATCGGCTCAAATCAGAAACATGGCAACTGTCGGTGGAAATATGATGCAGCGTACTCGTTGTCCCTATTTCTATGATACGGCACTTCCCTGCAACAAACGTCAGCCTGGAAGTGGCTGCGGTGCTTTGGAAGGAGCTAACAGAATGCATGCGATTTTTGGGGCAAGTAAAGATTGTATTGCCGTACACCCGAGTGATATGTGCGTTGCATTGGTCGCCCTGGATGCGGTTGTCGTTGTAGCAGGTCCGAAAGGAGAGCGACGCATTCCGTTTGAAGAATTTCACCGGTTGCCGGGAAATCAGCCTGAAAGAGACAATACGCTGCAAGCCAATGAGTTGATTATTTCGGTTGAAATTCCTGATAATTCGTTCAACAAAAACACGCATTATTTCAAGGTTCGCGACCGAGCTTCTTATGCTTTTGCACTGGTTTCGGTGGCGGCTGCTTTAAATATGGATGGAAAAGTGATTAAGGAAGCCAGGCTGGCCATGGGAGGCGTTGCTCACAAACCATGGCGTTTGAAAGATGCTGAAAAATCGCTTGTCGGAAAACCGGCTACTGAAGAGACCTTCCGACAGGCCGCAGAAATAGCCATGCATGGCGCGAAGGCATACAAGCACAATGCTTTTAAGCTGAAACTCGGTCCGAACGTGATTGTAGAGGCATTGAAAAATGCGGCCGGCCTGGTGTAATTTTTCCTAAATCCTGAATAAAAAATCATGAACGAAGCATTTTTTGATAAAAAAGAATACAAGCCGCTCGACAGGGTGGATGGGCGTCTGAAAGTGACGGGCGCAGCTAAATACTCAGCGGAATACGTTTTGCCAAATCTGGCCTATGGTGTACTGGTGGGAAGCCGGATCGCCAAGGGAACAATCAAAAGTATAGATTCCAAAGCTGCGGAGCGCGCAACTGGTGTGCTGGCCGTGATTTCTCATATCAACCGGATCAAGGTGCCCGGCTATGAGCCGTCCGGTGAAGGTTCGTCAGGAGCACCCCCGGCTAATCAGCCACTCCGCGTTTTTTATGATAATAAAATCCATTCAAATGACCAGCCTGTTGTGATCGTCGTTGCGACCAGTCTTGAAAAAGCACAGTATGGAGCGTCGCTGGTTAAAATCCAGTACGATCAGCAGGAGCATAAAACGGACTTCGAAGCAAATGTGAAAAATGCTGTGGTTGCCGCCGCGGCCAAAAAAAATCCTAAATCTCCAACGGCAGACTACTACCGCGGACAAACGGATGCTTTCGAAACGGCACCATTCAAGATAGAATCTGAGTATATACTGCCCACTGAAATGCACAATCCGATGGAGTTGCAGGCCATTACTGCGCACTGGGAAGCGGATGATAAATTAACGATTTATGACAAAGTGCAGGGGACCAAAACCACGCAGAAAACCTTTGCCAAAGAATGGAATATTCCTGAACCAAATGTGAAGGTGATAGCAACCTTTGTGGGTGGTGCTTTTGGAAATGGCCTGCACAGCTGGCCGCATGAATCGGCTGCTATCATCGCTGCCAAGCAGGTGAAAAGACCTGTCAAACTTGTATTGACCCGCGAGCAAATGTTTACGATGGTGGGCTACCGGCCACGTACATGGCAAAAAGTACAGATGGGGGCAACCAAAGAAGGTAAACTGGTTGCGATCAATCACAATTCCATCGGGCAGACTTCCACTTATGAGGAGTTTACAGAATCAACATTGGCACAGACCCGCATGATGTATGCTTCACCAAATGTGAGCACGCGTTACCGGTTATTGCCTCTCAATGTGGCAACGCCCATCTGGATGCGCGGACCAGGTGAAGCGACGGGTGCTTTTGCACTGGAATCCGCTATGGATGAAATGGCGCACGCCATAGAAATGGACCCGATCGATTTCCGGCTTTTGAACTATACCGAGTCTGACCCGGACAAGAACATGCCATGGTCGACCAAATATCTCAGGGAATGTTATGAAGAAGGAAAGCAGAGAATTGGATGGAACAACCGGAAATTGAAGCCTGGATCTGTCCGTGAGGGAGAATGGCTGGTAGGGTATGGCATGGGAACCGGAACTTTCGGCGCAAACCGCGGCCCTGCAACTGTGCATGCTGAACTCGATATGGAAGGAAATTTAGTCATGCATTGTGCTATCACTGATATTGGTCCGGGTACTGCAACGGCTATGGTTCAGGTTGCATCCAATACGACCGGAATTGCTCCGGAGAAAATAACTTTTCATCTGGGAAGTTCGGAATTTCCCAATGCTGGTTTGCAGGGAGGATCATCTACGGTAAATAGCGTTGGGCCTGCTGTTCAGGCTGCCTGTAATGCCTTGAAAGAACAAATAATTACAATGGCAGCGGCTAAAAACGGCTCGACTTTCAGTGCTGCCAAACCGGATGATCTCATGTTTGAGAATGGTGAAATCCGTCTTTCAGGAAAGTCTACCGGTAAGCTCAGCGATTTTTTCAGACAAAATAATATACAGAAAATGGAGACCACGCAGGAATCCAAGCCAAGTGAAAATGGCAAAAAATACTCGATGAATGCCTTCTCGATGCACTTTGCCATGGTTCATGTGCATCCCTTTACAGGGCAGGTGCGGGTCAAAAAAATTGTTTGCTGCGCAGATGCAGGTACGATCGTTAGCCCAAAAACAGCAGAAAGTCAGATGATTGGCGGCGCAACGGGTGGGATCGGAATGGCTTTAATGGAAGATGCTGTGATGGACCACCGCTTTGGACGTTATGTGACCAAAGATTTTGGCGATTATCACGTACCAGTCCATGCAGATGTACCTGATATTGAAGTTTATTTTGTCAACAAACCTGATTTGCTTGCTGATCCTGTGGGGAGTAAAGGTTTGGGAGAAATTGCAATTATCGGTGTAGCACCTGCTATTGCCAACGCCGTTTTTAATGCAACGGGAAAAAGGGTCAGGGAATTACCGATTACGCCGGATAAGCTGATTTAGAAACTACAAAGTTATCTGGCTTAATATTCGCAATGAAAACTTGTTTCGAAAAAATCCCAATCAGGTTTCCAGCCTGATTGGGATTTTTTGATGTTCTGAAAATTGACGTATCAATACCTGATAACTTGTATCTTTGTTGCTTTTACGTATATCGCTGCTCGGTATTTTTTTTATAAACGCGCTGTTATGAATTTGAAAAAATTACTCCTCCTGTTTTTTGTATTTTATTCAGTGAATTCATTTGCATGCAGCTGTATGCCTCCCAACTTTACTGAAAAATTCATGCGATCTGACTTTGTCGCAGTAGCCAAAATAGTTAGAGTTTATCCAAATGAAGGTGATAAAGAACTTTACAAGGCTGATATTGTTGTTCTGGATTTGTTTAAAGGAGAAAATTTAACGTCTATTTATATTGCAGGTCGAAGTGACGGGAAAAAAGGAAGTTCGTGTAGTATTTTTATCCCGGAGAATACGGAAATGATCATTTATGCCAGTGAAACAGATGATGAAAAATTTTCTTTTAATTTCTGTTCCGGTTATTTGATTCTGAATCAAAAGAGTAAGTATTGGGAGGATAAGCAAAAGCAAGAGCTCGAAATGCTTCAGGTACTCAAAGCAAAGCATATCAATTACACAAATAAAATCTGGTTTGGTAAGAAAATGGGATTTTCGGAAGAACTGAAAAGATTTAGCGGGATTCAATTGAATAAAAGTTATGCAATTTTCGAACTCACTTTCGGGGCTGACCTGATCATTAAATCTGTTAAGCAGATATCCGGTTTTGGGAATGATTTTGATAATGAACTGGTCAAAATTCTTGAAAAATCTTCATGGGTAAGTTCAGATGTGAAAAGTCAATATGATATTATCAGAAACACTGTGCCTGAGGGAAGCAAAGTTTTGGTGGGGTTCTACTTTTACAATGCGGAAAAAGAGTACAAAAGTTTTGTGGGTGAATATGATCTTTGATAAAAAACTCTTGGAAATAGCTGCTCAAGACAGCCCTTCGACGGCACCGGCCGCCCGGCGCGCGACGGACCGCGGGCTCATTGTGACATTCCCTTTGACATATTTTTAACTAATTGATTATGGATAATTGAAGCATGGTTGCTCGCACTTCGACGGGCTCAGTGTGACAAGACCCGCGGCTGACCGCGGTCTCAGGATGACAGGGTGGTTGTCAGCCTTCGACAAGCTCAGTGTGACAAGTTGGTTGTCAGCCCTTCGACAGGCTCAGGATGACATTCCCTTCGACATATTTTAACTAATTGATTATGGATAGTTGAAGCATGGTTGCTCGCACTTCGACGGCACCGGCCGCCCGGCGCGCGGCGGACCGCGGGCTCAGCATACGTATCTAAACATTTGATCAGGTGGCAGAATCTGTAACAAAATGTTTTTCTTCACCCGTTATCGGTATATAAATCCGCTCCCACACATCGCCTTCTACCATTTCCCAGCTATGTCCGACGCCTTCCGTATCGGCAGCAACAATGATGATGCCTGGCTCAATAATAAAACCGGAGCCATTGCTGACAGTGAATTTAAGTTTGCCTTTAAGCGTAATGACATATTGAAGTCGTGGCGCCGGATGCAGTTTTTTTTCATAGATATCAGTATGATTCTGAAACCAGAAACTGGTGGCTTCAATTTTGATATTGTTGGGCAAAGTACCATGTTGAAAACTACAATCACCATTGGGTAAGTTATATAATTTCACTGCCGGGGTAAACGCAGGATTTTCTGTTTCAGCCATCATTCTTAAAAGTTAGTCCTTGCAAAAGTATAAAAAGACAAAGATGATCAGAATTTGCAATGCCCGGACAGGATATTACGCAAAAAACACAAAGCTCCCAAAAATCAGTGAAATGTATAAGTCTGCCCACAGATTATTAAAGTAGATGGCTGAGGTTTGAAAGAACTTTGTATCATTCGAAATTTTAATTTATGAAGATGAAAAATCAAACTAAAATTGTCCTGATAACGGGCGGGAGCCGGGGAATTGGGAAAAGCATCGCACTGAGCGCCGCAGCGCGTGGCATTAACGTTATCCTGACTTACAATCGTAATGAGGAGCAGGGCAAAGCCGTTGCGCGTCAAATTAATGATGGGGGTGGCAAGGCAGCGGCATTGTATTTGAATACTTCCGAAACCGCTTCGTTCGATCGTTTTGTTGACGAGGTTTCGCAGTTACTTAAAAGTGAATGGGGACGCGATGACTTTGATTATCTGGTGAATAACGCAGGAATTTCACAGCGCACCCTGATCAAAGACACCACCGAGGATATCTTCGACGAACTTGTGAATGTAAACCTGAAAGGCGTTTTTTTTCTGACACAAAAATTGATCCCTTCCATGATCGACGGCGGTCAGATTATTAATATTTCGTCAGGATTGGCCCGTTTTGCATTCCCGGGTGTGGCCGTTTATGGAGCACTCAAAGCAGCTCTGGAAGGTTTGACGCGGTATTTTGCCAAAGAATATGCTGCCAGAAAAATAAGAGTGAATAGTGTGGCACCTGGTGCTATCGATACCGAGTTTGGAGGTGGGAAAGGGGACGAAAGTCACCGGACACAGATTGCCTCAATGACTGCGCTTGGCCGGCTTGGCGAAGCAGAAGATGTTGGTGATTTTGTGGCGTCGCTGTTGTCGGAAGACAGCCGGTTTGTAAATGCACAGCGTATAGAAGTTGGCGGTGGCATTATGATCTGACCACCAAAATCAAAGGGAAAAACTTCGCGTTTCTTCCTTTGATTTTGGTATATTCGAAGTACTGTTTCAATTCACCATGGAATACACAGACATAAAATCAATCTCGCAGCTGCTTTCATTTTTCCATTATGAAAAGCCAGTCCATCCCCTGATCGCTGTGGTGGATTTAGCCAAAGTCGACCGGTCGCACAGACAACCTGATGCCGCATACCGGCTGGATTTGTATTCCATTGCCTGCAAAAAAATAGAAGGCTCTTTCAAATACGGGCGCACTGACTATGATTTTTCCGAAGGGTCACTAATGTTTACCGCGCCGAACCAGGTGTTATCGCCAGGCATCGAAAACAAGGTAGAAGGTTGGGCGATTTACATTCACCCGGATTTTCTGAATGCCAGCAGCAAGGGCCAGCAACTGAGCCGTTATAGTTTTTTCGGTTATGACACCCATGAGTGCCTGCACATTTCCGATGCAGAAAAAAAAGTGCTCGAAGATTGTCTGGAGAATATCACCAGGGAAATTTCCATGAATCTGGATCCGCATTCGTACAATCTGATCTTAACCAATCTGGAACTGCTGTTGTCTTATTGTTCAAGGTTTTACGACCGGCAGTTTCTTACGAGAGTAAAAGTCAGCAATGAAATTGTAGAGAAATTTGACCGGATTTTGAACGACTATTTTTCCCGGGATACCTTAATCGAGTCGGGGTTACCGAATGTAAAATATTTTGCGTCGCAACTCAATTTGTCGGCCAACTACCTGACCGATCTGCTGACAAAATATACCGGCAAGTCGACCAGCGAGCATATTCAATTGCGGTTAATCGACAAAGCGAAACAGTTGCTTTGGAGCACCGATGCATCTGTCAGCAGCATCGCCTATGACCTGGGATTTGAGCATCCTTCCCATTTTACAAAACTTTTTAAGAGCAAAACCGGTCATTCACCGAAGATGTACAGGAATTTGAATTAAATGTATTGCATTTTTTATACTAACCCCGATTTGTAATTGTGGGTTGTTTGGTTTTGCGTTTGTGATGCAAATAGGGGTTAGCTTCATATTTCAGTGCGATAAGTTTACAATGAAAAGTCTCTGCTTTTAGAGATAGAGGTTTCTTTTCCTGAAAAACCGGATGGTAACAGACAATGTTGTCTGGTCTGAAAGATAGTCAGAAAAAACTGACCTATTGATCCGGGAAATTCATTTCCGGATCTTCGTTCAGCAATTATTTCAATTGGGCGGCGAGTCGTAATTGAAACATAAAATGAAATGACTATGGAAAACAACATCAACCCACTTTTGTGTGATCCGGAAACCGGGTTATGCGAGCTTCCTGAGGCCAGCAATAAGTCAGCAGCACCCGAAGCCAGCGAGATTACCAATAAGATAAAGATCATTTATTTCACCGATCCTATATGTTCTTCCTGCTGGGGAATAGAGCCACAGCTGCGTAAATTAGAGTTGGAATATGGCGACGCCATTGCGTTTGATATTCATATGGGCGGATTGCTGCCGGATTGGAGTTACAACAGCGGCGGGATCAGCAAACCCAGCGATGTAGCCCATCACTGGGATGAGGTAAGCCAGCATTATGATATGCCGATCGACGGCGACGTATGGCTGGAAGATCCACTGGATTCTTCTTATCCGCCTTCTATTGCCGTCAAGGCCGCGCAGTTACAGGACCCAAAGAAAGCGGTCGTTTTTTTGAGAAAAATGCGGGAGTTTTTGTTCCTGGAAAAGAAAAATATAACGCGTTGGGAATACCTGGCCGCAGCAGCTGAATACAGCGGTCTGGATGTGCAAAAGCTGAAATCTGATTATGAAGGAAGGGCGAGGGAAGCGATTCAAAAAGACCTTGAACTTGCGGCGCAACTGGGTGTCCGTGGATTTCCTACAATGATTTTCGTTGGCAGTGACAATCAGCTAAACATCATCCGTGGATCGAAACCTTACCAGGTCTATGAAGATGTGATTACCGAACTAAATGCCGGGATCGTGAAAAAAGAATATGACAGATCTGTCGGAGGGTTATTCCGCGAATACCCGACGCTAACCATCAGAGAATTTGCTGAATTATCGGGAAGTGGGCGAAATGAGGCGCTGAATCTTCTGAAATCATCTGTGGAATCAGGAAAATTGCAGGAATCACCCTCTAAAAATGGCCCGATTTATTGCGTTGATTTTTGAGATGATAAATTGTTAGTGTGCAGTTAAGTAAAAAATGATGCTAGTGAAATGTCAGCCTGAGCTTTCGGACCGCCGATGCGCCGGGCGGGCCGGTGCCGTCGAAGGGGGGATGGCGAGATGCTTCGACAAGCTCAGCATGACATGGTCGACAAGCTGCCATTGACATATTTATAAAGTGTTGATTATCAATAATATTAATTTGGATGCCCGGCCTTCGACGGCACCGGCCGCCGCAAGCTCAGGCTGACACGCACCTTAGCAAATTCATATAGTATTTATGTCATTTTCAACCGAGTCGCCGGAGCGAGAGCTTGTTGAGCACGAAATAGTTACTCAGCATGACATTGAATACGTCAAAATAAGGATAACATAACACTAGCACTGTTTGCGATTAAGTCGTCGTAAACAGTGCTATTATCAAGTGATTGCAACTTTTTTTTTCTGTCAAACTTTACGAGATTACCAGAAGACTCCGGGCAATATTTCTTTTACTTTTCGTGTTTTTACCGGCTTACAAGCAATTTTGTATGAGAATATCCGGAGAACTATTCGACTTTTATCAGCGTCACTTTTTCCTGCACCTTTATGGTAGTGCTATAAATAAAACTCATATCAACTATCAAATTATTGTTTTTAAACTCACCTGTTGCGGTCAAAATATAGCCTCCCGGACGTAAATAAGTGTAGGGTGAAGTATTAGTATGTTTTAAATCTATTTTATTAAGTTCTGTGAGTTTAACCATGGGGATTGAATCAATTCGATAGAGTGTATCGCCTGGATAACCATTTTGTCCGTATACTGATTTAATTGCAACAGTAGAATCTGAGAGTTTGTAAATATCCCAGTAAAACCGCGTTAGTTTGGTATCCGTTCTCCGGATATAGCTGTATTTTCCTGCCACTATTCCAGCCAGATCGCGGTTTACCTCCACAGGTTCATCTTTCTCTTTACAGGAGTTTAGTATAATCAATGAAAAAATGGTCAGGAGAAAAGTTTTGTTCATTTTCTGATATTTGATAAATCTTAGTGAAAATTAAGTTTTAAATTATTGCGCTAAAGCGCTCATAGTGCTACGACCAGTATCATCGGATAGGTTTTGCCATCCTGCTGAAAAATATCAAACGGTTGGTCTATAATCTTTATGTCACTTATTGGATAAGCAAAAGATCTGCAAGGGTTATCCGTCTCTGTTCTGTTGATTTTATAGGAAAGTATCGCTGTACCGATATCGCCAAGCTGGATGCCAAACTGATATTCAGCAACTGATTCATTGAAAACATGAACTGATATTGCTCCGTTTAAGACAGAAGACCCGGAGCGATTGTAGATACCCCAGTGGGTATACAGATTCCCTGATTTTTTGTCGGTGATTTTAATTGTCGCCGCATCAGCCAAAATCGTTTCTTTGGTCTGCTTATCGACGAATTTTACAAGTATCTCGGATGGCGGGCTTTCACTAAGTAAGCCCTCGCATGGATTGGTTTCTGTTTTGCGACAACTTGTAAAGGTTGTTAGTAAGATAAAAAGTAAAGGGAAAATTTGCTTCATGGCTATGTAATTATTTGAATATAAGTTGTGCTATTTTAAATGACACATGATTTATTGAAAACGTTGTATGACGGCACAGATTCCTGTCCGGATATTTTTTGTGAAACATATTTATCTAATTTGGCACGGTTTTGATGCGCTGATCAATTGCGATTTGACCATGATTCTGACGCAAAAACAGTTATACCCCTTTATAAAATATAAAATTCCGGTTCCAACAATGAATGGTGATCAACAGTCCCTGCAATTTGCCAAAGGCCATAACCAAAAACTTGACGCCGACTTTGCCCTGCAAGCAGCCGGCATGGGTGTCTGGGAATTAAATCCTGTCACAAATGAAGTTTATTGGGACGTGCGATGTCGGGAGTTATTCGGGCTGACGACAGCCAATCATTTGAGCTATTCTCATGTCATGGCAAACATTCACGCGGAGGATATAAACCGGGTCCGGGAAAAGTTTCAATGGGCATTAAATCCGGAGTCAAAAGGCTTGTACGATCAGACTTTCAGGGTTTTGGGGGTGGATGATGGGTTACTCCGGTGGGTGCATTTTTATGGACGGGCTTATTTCAACGAGTCAGGAGACGTATACCGCGTTGCCGGTGTTGCACAAGATGTTTCAGAGCAAATGTTTGTACAGCAGCAGCTTATGGAAAATAGCCAGTTGCTTGGTGAAAGTGAAGCCCGGTTCAGGAATATCATAAAACAGGTGCCCGGAGCAATCCTGGTGGTGCGGGGTGATGATTTTGTTATTGATCAGGTCAATCCGCCGATGATGGAATTGATAGGGCATGGAGCCGAAGCTATTGGCCAGCCCATGCTGTCGCTGATGCCCGAGCTTGCTGATGAATTTGCGTGGCAGCAGGTACGTCGTGTGTACCTGGAAGGTGCTGAATACGATGGAAAAGAAATACTTGTGACCCATAGCAGGGGAGAAGTGGTCAGTGAGCATTACTACAATCTTTCGTACCGGCCACTGTGGGAAGGCGGCAAAATTACCGGTGTGATACAAGCGGCTACGGATATTACCGATCAGGTGTTTGCCCGTAAAAAGCTGGAAGAAACCGAAACGAAATTACGGGGTGTAATCGCGGCTGCGCCGGCAGGAATCGGGTTATTTATCGGGCGGGATCTGGTTATCGAAAGTCCCAATCAAACCTTTATTGATATTGTCGGGAAGGGACCTGGCGTTGAAGGGTTGCCACTGAGAGAAGCCATGCCGGAGCTTTTGACGGAAGGTCAGCCGTTCTTAAAAATCCTTGATGACGTATTTACAACAGGCGTACCTTTTATTTCGCCTGCTTCGCTGGTGAAGATTGTCCAGAATGGTGTGCTTAACGACAATTATTATAATATTTCTTATACACCACTACGTGACAAGAATGGTGTAATTTATGGCATCCTTGATATCGCTATTGACGTGACCGCCCAGGTTACTGTTCAGCAGGCTCTTGAAGAAAGTGAATCTACTTTGAGAGGAGCGATCGAGATTGCAGATATGGGCATCTGGGAATTAAATATGAAAACCGGGGTCACTACTTATTCAGAGCGACTGAAACAATTGTTTGAGTTTGACCAGGATTATATTGAATGGGAGCGTTTGTACAATCCTATACATGAAAATGACCGGGAACGACTTAAAGCAGCGGTTGCCCAAGTCTCGACACCGGGTTCAAGCGGTTTTTTGGACGAAGAGTACACAATCATTACCCGGATAACGGGCCGGCACCGCACAGTGCGTGCGCTGGCAAAAATGTATTTTGACAAAGAGGGTAAGCCCGACAAGCTGATTGGCAGTATGCGGGATCTGACCGAAGAGCGAAAGACGCAATTGGCCCTGGAACAGCTTGTGCAGCAGCGAACGGAAGAGCTGGAAGTTGCGAATGAAGAACTGGCTGCGACCAATGAAGAGTTGGCTTCTACCAATGAAGAACTTGCGGCCGGTAATGACGAATTTGCTGCTATTAATGAAAAGATGGAGGAGACTAACGACATGCTGCTCCGTTCCAATAATAACCTGGAAACATTTGCTTATATCGCATCACACGATTTGCAGGAGCCGCTCCGTAAGATTCAGCAGTTTGGCAATTTACTTATGGCACGCCATGGGGATTCTATCGGCGATGGAATAACGTATGTCGAACGAATGCAGTCGGCAGCGAGCCGGATGTCAGCGCTGATCAGTGATCTGCTGGAATTCTCGCGGATTACAACTCATTCAGAAATGACCGGTACTGTGTCGCTGGAAGAAGTTGTTTCCCAGGTGTTACTGACACTGGAACTGACCGTTCAGGAAGCGGGAGCAAAAATAGATGTAGATACGCTGCCTGATGTTACCGGAGATGCGTCCCAACTCATGCAGCTCATGCAGAATCTGTTTTCAAACGCGATCAAATTTAGTCGGGTAGACAGCTCAGGCGCACCTGCCATTCCAATTATAAAAATAAAATGCCAAACCATTGCAGCTGCTGATTTACCGGCAGATATAAAACCGGCGCGGCCAGCAGCGGCATATTACCGGATTGATGTGGTCGACAACGGCGTAGGTTTTGATGAAAAATACCTCGACCGTATTTTTCAACTTTTTCAGCGGCTTCATGGTAAAAGTGAATTTGCGGGCACAGGAATCGGTCTGGCAATCAGCGAGAAAGTTGTCATTAACCATGGGGGAGCAATCACCGCAAGCAGCACACCAGGGAAGGGGGCAATTTTCAGCGTGTATCTCCCAGTGTAATCGAATGATGATATTCTCCGATCATATTAAAAATAATGAGAATGGACTGGATTAGTTTTTGGGGATTTTTGTGCGAACTATGTTCAGCCGGCTTAGCAGCTCTTTCTTATTGATATCAGGTATTGCGAGATTGGTTAATCCATCTATTAGTAGCAAGTCGTTATCTTTCAGGCGCTTAATGTGGTTTAAGTTGATGATGTAAGAACGGGAGAGACGGAAAAAATTCTGATGCTTAAAATAGTTTTCAAGCTGTCCCAAGCCTGTGCTCACCAGGTGGCGCGTACCATCTGTCATGATTACTTCGGCATAAGATCCACCGGCTTTCAAATACATCACCTGATCCAAAGATACCATTTCCAACCCTCCCTGAGATGGTAACATTACAGTGCCATCCAGTCTTGCAGGTCGATTTTTTAGCTGGAAATTATGGTACGCCAATTCTACGTTATATAATAATTCGGTTTCGTTAAACGGTTTGAGTAGGTACGCCGCCGGCTGCGTATTCTGTGCTTCGCGAAATTGACTTAATTCAGAATTGGCTGTGAGATAGATAAAAGGCATCGGGTGGAGTGAAATTAACTCCCTGGCCGTAGCGACCCCATCGCCGTCCGAGCCTTCAAGCTTAACGTCAATCAGAGCCAGATCCGGAGGATTTGTTAATACCGACTGTCGCGCATCGGCACGTGTTCGCGCAATGGACGTAACTGTATAGCCACTATTTTCTAACGTATTGCGTACGGTCATCGCCGTAAGGAGTATATCTTCTACGATAAGAATTTTCATATCATTAAATAAAAAACGCATTGAATATCTGGTTCATTTCCCATACTGACCGTGCGTTCGCAAAGCTGGGTACTCTGCTTGCGGTTTACTTTCACTTTAAGAAGCGATTGCAGGCAGGCGGATGCCATTTATTGATCGAAACAATGAGCTTTTGTTTTTTAATCGTCCATCGGTTACCAAAGCTAGTACTAAAATAGAAGTAAGCATAGGCGCTTCAAAAGAAAAAACTGCCATTTGATAAGAAAAAGTGTGGTTCTGGTTCGGCCCATTTTGTAATTGTTTCCGATTTGAATGAGGTTTGGGAATGTAACTCCTTATTCAATGTTCAAATTCTTCATTCAATGGTTAAATTTCTACCCTGTTTTCACCTTGCAGATGTAAGTAAGTGTTTTTCATGGACTATTTTTTTCTGCTTTGTTACAGTAACTTCTTTTGCTCAGAAAAAAGGGAAAGAACCTGAAATCAGCATTGAGCAGGTTGCTGAAAAATGTAAAGGCCTGCCCAGAAACCAACGCGTTATTGTTAAAGTGGCCAGGTTTAGCGTTTCGACCAAATCGGCACAAGCCAACGCTTCTTTTGGAGATGAATTGGCCACGATGCTTACCTCGGCGTTGCAGCAGACAAGTTGTTTCCGGGTGATGGAGACGAACAAAAATGTTGCCGACGCCACTGGTGAAATGGCTTTTTCTCAGGATGGTTTTACGAACGGATCAGGTCCTCAGGCCGGGCAAATGCTGGGCGCTCAGCTTATCGTGACAGGAGAGATCACTGATTTCAGTGAAGGAAGCTCATCCAAATCGATTATGGGTATCGAAAGCAAAAGTAATCAGGCGACTGTTGGTTTTACTTTAAAGGTGCTGAATCCGCAAACGGGCGAGCTGCTTTTTAGCAAGGACGTGAATATGAAAGGGCACAATTCGGGCAAGGTACTTGATATTTTTGGTGTAAAAACATCAAGTAACAACGAAAACCGCGCCGTTCAGGATGCTACGCAGAAAGCGATTATCAAAGCCGTTGAAATATTGGCGGATGAAAAAGCTAATATGGATATCCCTGAGCCGCAAAAACCGAAAGAAATAAAACATTACACTGCACAGAATTGCAGCATGCTTCGGGCAGGATCTCCAAAGGTTATTATTCTTGTCACTGAGGCCACCACCGCCGGAACACAGCGCGGGGAAAATGATGCGGATCTTGACCGCAGGGAGCGGGAAATGAACCTGAGGCAACAGGAAGCAGATTCGGAACTGGCCAGGGAAATTGTAAGTAATATTTTCAAATCCAAAAAGAGAAGACTGGCAGACGAAGAGGAAGCCAGGAATAAACCTGCCGCCACCACCGTGCAGACCTCAGCTACGGCACAGATCAAAAAAGTGGTGATAGAGCAGACTGCCACAGAGACCGAACTCACCAGACATTTTGTGGAAGCGGGTTTTCTTGTGGTGGATCCCAAAATGTACGGAAAAATGCGCCAGATTTCTGACTCGACTGGTGATCTGGCTCAAATGGCCGCGCTGGGGTTAAAAATGGGAGCTAATATTGTGATTACCGGTCAGGCTATTTCCGAACGGGTGAATTCGCAGGGCGGTATGGTTGCCTGTCGGGCAAGGCTGGAAATCCGTGCGATTACTACACAGGACGGCACCATCCTTGCGACCAATACAATTTCTGCCGGAGGAATAGATGTTTCCGAAGCGGTTGCCAACAAACAGGCTTTTCAGAATGCTTCGGTCAATATGTCGCAGTATCTGATGGAAAGGCTTTGTAATTTAAATATCCAGTTTGCAGGAGCCAAACCTGTTTCCGGGATTTCAAAAACGACTTCTGCACTCACTTCTGACATTTTGGTTTCCAATGCCACGTTTGCCAAACTTAACACAATGGCCGCTACGCTCAGCAAAAATCCCCAGGTGAAAAGTGTAAAGAAATCCATCAAAGGAACCGAAGGTGCTTTAAAGGTAGAGCACACAGGCAGTACAGATGATCTTATAGATATACTGAGTAAAATACCTGCGTTCAAGTTTGAAGTATCAGAAATGGAGGAGGGCAAAGCGGCTATTACATTGTGATCACGAAGGATATACTTTTTATTATGAAATTCATTCTCAGGGTTGGGGTTATTTTGTTATTGATTGTATTTCAGGCTAAGGCTCAAAAGGCAGATGTGATCCGTAAAACGGATGGGACAGAATTGAGGGTGTATTTTGCCACCGTAAAAAACAAGATCATTTCCTTCCGGTTGAAACCGACAGCGAAGGGCCCGATAAACAGCATTCCAACGTCGCTGGTGACATATGTTCACTATTCAAGTGGTAAAAAGCAAATATATATGATGGAAAAGATTCCTGTAAAAACACTTGTGTTACCAGTTGAAATCGAAGCAAACACTTCATTGAATCAACTCCGGAGTTTTAAGTATTATATCATTCTAACCAAACCTGCCGAAAAAAGTAGTGTTCCAATACGAAAAAATGCAATTCCCGAATCAGAACAATTCAGACCCTCCTCAGAACGCTATCCTAAAACCAGGACTTTGTCGGTGTACGCAGGTGTTGATGTAGTTAAAGTCATGGGTAATAGGCAGTGGACGGATGAAAGTGAGGGAATGGGACTTTCGACTGGTAGTGCTGGAAGTGTATCGGCCGATCTTCGACTGGCTGACTGGATATCGCTAACAACAAAAGTGGGTGTTGTCCAGTGGAAAATTCAACGGAATTTTAGAGATTCATTATTTCAGGATTTGATTTTTACCAGAAACAGCCGAGTAGATCTTTTTCCTATCCAGTTGGGCGTTAAAATATACACTTTCAAAGGGTTTTATATTTCACCGCAGGTCATAACTCAGCTTTACTACGAAAAGAGAGAAGATAAAGATGCTTACAATGAAATTGGAGACTCATTCAGCTATAAAGCTATAAAGACAGGCTATTCGGGGGAAATAGGTTATGAATACAGATTAAAACGATTGAGGTTTGTCATGGGGGCGCTCTACACTTCTGTCCTGGTTAAAAAGGTTGGTGATTTTAGCAGAATTCCGGCGTTAAATTATTCCGGCGTCAGATTTGCCGTAGGCGTAAATATATAATTTTGATAAGCAGATATGAAATCATTCCTACATCAGGTTTTTAGATTAGTTATTATCTTGATCATTTTGCTGACAGATGGATGTACCAAAGTTATCGATACGGAAATAAGTCCGGTAGTCGATGAAAATGGTATTGGAGATGATCCGGATCCGGACTTTCAGGATTATTTAGCCGATAGTCCAAATGTAGATTTTTCACTGGATGATATTTTGCTAAGTGATGGATCTACCATAAAAGAATTTCTGGCAGCTTATCCGGAATTCTCCGATGACTACCAAAATGCTTTAAAAGGTGGGCGACTAAGTGCCACACTTGATGACGCAGATATTGGGAAACGCGTTTTATTTGCCCAGGCACTACTTTTTACCCAAGCTGAGCGACTAACCAATATTACCAAATATCCGGATCTGTGGGATGTAAAAAATGGAACGATGAAAGGAGATGAATTTGGCGGATCTACTGAAAATATTTCAGAAGTCGAAGCAGGAAGACGGAAAAAGGAATATCCGCAGCAACCATTAGGGTTAGGATATTCCTATGGTCAGCGAGATTGGAAAGTTCGTGCGAAAGCTCCTCATGGCACATGCAAGGATTTTTCAATTTATGGTTTGGATTGCTCGGGTTTTATAATCAATATTTTCAGGATGGCAGGTTTTACCATATCCGATGGCGTTACAGTCGCAGATATGTATGGTGAAAAATACTGGACAAAAGTATTAGAAAGTAACCCAAAACTTAGCGAAATCAAGGTGAGTTTTGTACCTAATACAGAGAGATTAACCAAATTTCAGGCATCGAAGTGGAATTTAAAGGATTTTAAATCCGGTGATATAGTTTTTTGGGAGGGAGTTGGCGAAGATGATACTAAAAAATGGAATCATATGGGAATTGTTTTCGATACAAAACTTGGAAAGAGAATTTTTCAGGCCAATGGTATTTCAAAACCGGATCTGACCGAGAAAGGAACAATGATAAATTGCGGTCAATTACTCAAAGGAAATTGTTTATCCAATTATTTATGCCCAGGAAGAGGGGTAAGGGCGAAAGATTTAAGTTTTTTAACCCTGTACAAGGGTAGTACTACAATGATTAGTGTACTTAGACTTCAGGCCTATGTAGGTAGCGAAGGCAACCCCCGTTTTAACCTGACTTTCGATAATGAGGATAATGTTGATTTAGACCTTCATGTAATGACTCCCGCAGGCCAGGAAATCTACTATCGGAATAAGTTTGACTATGCCACTCTCGGAGAGCTTGACGTGGATTGTTACTGTGAGGACTGCCCGAACAAAGGCAACGAAAATATTTACTGGCCCGTAGACAAACCATCCCCTAAGGGAAAATACAAGTTTTGGATTGAGTATTTTAAAGCATGCCAAGGTGGTAACCCTTCGTCAAAATATACGATTGTTGTACGGGATGATGTTAAAAAGGAGACCCTGTTTAACCTTCAAGGCTCTATGTCTCCAAATTCAGATATTCCTGTTTGGGAATATGACAGTGAAACAAGGAAGATCTTTAAAGTTCAATGATCATTTTTAAGTTCTTCAAATTCAAACCGGATCGATGCTGCCCATACCACAGGAGCGTATTTTGTTTAAGAACACCTGATTAAAAATCAGAGCGGCATAGGGCATCTGCTGCTTTAAAAATAACGTATATTACTTAGCGTAATTCATTTATGAGAAAATTTAATTTTGTATCCTTTGTAGTAGTGTTGATAAGCAGTGTTTCAGGTATTGTAAATCCTCAGGTTTTTAGAAAATTAGATGTTGTGCGCAGCAGGTATCTGACGGCATTAGGCCTAGTTCCTGAATGATCATTACGTCATTAATTGCAGGGACTTTCATTACAGAAAATATTAGTGTGGCGGCAAAATCAGGCTTCGATCGTTACCGATATGAGTCGATGTTACTTTTAAGGCATTTGCATAAGTCCAAAATATTTTCCGGCATCATACGATTTCAAATCAAATAATTTTACCAACCCCAACCAACACGTTATGAAGAAAAACTTACTATTTCCGCTCTCTCTCGTTATGTTATTCGCAACCGCGATGTTGTCCTGTGTTCCCGATGATGATGAAGCCGAACCTGAGGAGCAGGTCGATATGACGATAAGTATCGGAGGTGTTAGTACGAAGATGGCTTCATTTGGATTTAGCTTAGGGCAGTCAAATGGTAAAAAGTCGCTGGGTATACCTTTTCTGGCAGGAACCCTGGTTAAGGCGAGTTCTGTGGATGTTTCCATTCCTGACTTTTCGGAGACGAAAAGTAAATATGATGCAGCCAAAGGAGAAGTGAAAGTCACCTATGAAGGCGAGATCACAGTCTCAGGTGAATCAGGCGGTGAATGGGTTTCTGAAAAAGGAACAGTAGAAATCACAAGTTTCAACGGAGAGGTTATCGAAGGTAAAATTAACGCGACCTTGGGTAGTGCCAAAAATAAAACCAAGGTTCTGGAATTAAAAGACGGAAACTTCAAAGTGAAGAAATTCTGAGCAAATTAATTCTTTTGCAAGCGTGCCGGTTTCAAGCGTTTTTTTAGAAAATTTAAACCCAGACTCTATAAATAAGGTCATCCTGCCAGCACTCATTTTATATCAGTGTTAGCAGGATTTTTATATGAAACGGATCATTATCGCTTGACGATGGAAAGCACTTTCTTGAAAACCGTCAGGATTGTGAAAGCAATCAATCCTACAACCAAACCAATCCCGAATTCCTTCACAGTATCCGGTAGCTCAGGTAAAAAATGGTGCAGATATTCAATGTTGTGAACAAAAATACCACCTGAAACCAGAATTAAAGCAACCGTACCCACTGCGCCTAAGACCTTGATCATAACAGGAAGCGCCTTTACTAATATGTGACCTAAGCTTGAAAAGAAACCTTTACCGTTTGATTTTTTAATTAGTTTGTAGCCCGCATCATCGCTTCTTACAATAAGCGCAACGATGCCGTAAACACCCACGGTTGCCAGTAATGCCACGGCAGAAACGGTGATAATTTGTATCGTTAAATTCTCTTTTGCAACCGTTCCGAGGGCAATGATCACAATTTCTATGGACAGGATAAAGTCGGTCGTTACCGCAGATTTAACTTTTCCCTTTTCATTATCAGCACTGAGGGCATCAGTTTCCAGTTCCCTGATGACTGAATGTTCCTCTTTTGGATGGTGAAAAAAGTATTCTATTATTTTTTCAACGCCTTCAAAAGCCAGATAAATTCCACCTAAAAGCAGGATGTATGTGATGGCTGCCGGCAAAAAGACATTTAATAACAGGGCTATGGGAACAATAATCAGTTTATTAAGCAATGAGCCTTTTGTGATAGCCCACAGTACCGGTAATTCCCGTTCAGACAAAAAACCGGTTGCTTTTTCTGCATTCACAGCCAGGTCGTCGCCCAGGATTCCCGCCGTTTTGCGCGTTGCTACTTTCGTGGCCAAAGCCACATCATCCATTAAGAAGGCTATATCATCTAAAATTGCAAAAAATCCTGATGCCATATTTTGTTTGCTGGTAGATAGTATGTAAAATTTGATTTAATAATGTTAGTCAGAATTGTTAGAAACATGATTTATGCACGAAGGTAATAAACCGATTGCATACAACTATGTTTAAAATCTGCTGACCTTTCATTTGATTAAATTTATGTTACTCCGAAACACAAAGAGCTGGCAAACTTCTCTGTTGTTTTCGGCTTGATGATATGGGGATTTTGTCATTAAACCGGGCCGGTCGTAAACCCGGGTTAATGAACTTGCATAGAAACGAATTGAATATTTATTTGATAGCACTGTTCACCCGGCTTGCAGCAATGTCTCGCTGGTTATACCAGTGAAGTTCCGCCATCAATGATAAGTGTCTGTCCTGTACAATATTGTTGTTCTAATAAATATACAAACGTCTGTGCTATATCCTCAACCTCCCCAACCCGTTTTACGGGTAAGGCGCTTCCAATATTGGTGTACATTGCTTCTTTGTCGCTTTCGGCCATTCCGCCCCAGAGTTCTGTTTTTACTACACCCGGCGAAACAATGTTGACTCGTATGGGTGCCAATTCCATTGCCATTGCTCTCGCAAAACCTTCCATTGCGGCACATATACTTGCGCCCAAGGCCCACCCTTTATTAGGTCTGTTACTGGCAATGCCGCTCGTTAACACAATTGAGCCTGCGGCATTGATGAATGGCGTAGCATATTTTACGGCTGTGAAAGCTCCCCAATAACGAATATTAAAATAGTTTCGGGCCGTCTCTAATGTTGTATCTGCTACATCACCAAGTATGAGGTTCTCGCCCGCTGTAAAAACCAAATGGTCAAATGCTCCAATTTGTTCAAAAAGATTTTTGACTTGCATTTCATTTGTCACATCAATGGCGTAACCAATACTTTCAGCAGGTAATTCCTGTAACGCTTTTTCTATACGTTGTTGATTACTTGAAGCAATGGTGACACGTCCCCCTTTTGAAGCAACTAATTTTGCTGTTGCCAAACCAATACCCGAACTACCACCAATGATCACTACTTTTTTGCCTTTTAAACTTTCCATTTCTCTCGTTTTTATTGCTCTTGAATTTATTTTTAGCTGAGCAAAAGTAAAAAGCGGGCTATCAGAAAGAGTTACCAAATGTTAAAAACCACATTAGACCATATTTTTTCTTATTCTGCTTAACGATTGTTTTGTGATACCAAGATAAGAAGCGATGTCAGTTTGTGAAACCCGTAAAGCTATGTTGGATTGTTGCGCAATAAATTTCTGGTAACGAGTCGTTGCATCTTCGCCAATATAAGAGTTTCGCAGTACTATTTTATTAAGCAAAGCCTGCTTGGTAATGTTGTCCAGCAGGCTCTTGAAATATGGTAAGGCGTTATATAAAAAAAGTAATTTATCTTTTTTTAAAACAATGACTTCGGAGTCACAAGCTGCCTGGATACGGTCTGTTGATATTACGTTTTCTGAGAAGCTTTTCAAAATGGTACAAAACTGATTTTCACTTAAAAAGAAATGGATCACTTCGTTTCCTTTATCGCTGATACTCACAATTTTTAGAATTCCATTGCAAATAAAAAACATTTCGTTTGCCACCTTCCCTTCCTGCAATAAAACTTCACCTTCCTTTATTTTTCTAAAGGTTGCGTTTTGGGAAATGATTGCATTGTCCTGTGAAGGGATTTCTTGAAAGAGCTCGAGATATTTAAAGAGTGGCTCAAACATAGTAGGTGTAAAAGGAATCATCTGTCGTAATAAAGTTAGAATCGATAATAATCCGATAAAAGGTCGACCAAGATACTAGCGTTAGTGGAAAATCCAAGCACGAAAGCTAACAACCAATGCGATTGAATATGTTACTAAAAGTTATTTCGCAATTCAACCTATCCAACTTCTGTGCTGCAACACAAGACTACCATTTTGTAACGATATTCCAAATGTCGATTTGTGCAGGTTATCTAATTAATTCTTTCGAGTTCGACGCTTTTACTCTGTCTGATTCTGAAAAACTGCATGAATAATTCTTTCTGACGGAAATATTTTATTAACGTTGCTGTTTAAATTCAGGATATTAGAAAAATATTTACCCGAAACAAAAATACTATTAAACAAAAACCAATGAAACAGGGAGTGTATTCCGTGATTACAGGCAGTGGGAGCTACATTCCAACACGCAGGATTTTAAATGAAGATTTTCTTTCAAACGAATTTTACGAACGCAGCGGAGCCAGGATTGCAAAAAAAAATGAGGATATCATCCGGCAATTTAAAGATATCACCGGTATTGAACAACGCCGGTATGTCACAGACGAACTGATATCATCCGATATTGCTTTTTTTGCTGCCCGCAATGCTTTTGAATCTTCGGGAATTGATCCTGAAACGATTGATTATATTATTGTGGCGCATAATTTTGGTGATATTCCCTCTGATAATCGCCGTAGCGAAATGGTGCCTTCACTTGCTTCAAAAGTTAAAAATCATCTGCAAATCAGCAATCCTTATACAGTTGGCTTTGACCTGATTTTTGGTTGTGCAGGTTGGCTGCAAGGGATGATTCAGGCCGATACTTTCATCCGTTCAGGACTTGCCAAAAGGGTGTTGGTGATTGGTACTGAAACGCTGTCACGGGTGAATGATCCGCACGACAGGGATAGTATGATTTACGCAGACGGCGCAGGAGCGGTTATTATTGAGGGTGTAAAAAGTGAGCAGCCGAATGGTATCATCACACATACCTCCAAATCTTTTACGGACGATCTGGCTTATGTGCTGCAAATGGGCGCTTCGTTCAATCCTGATTACAGTGGCAATGAAACGTTTTTGAAAATGAACGGCAGAAAATTGTATGAAGCGGCATTAAAAACGGTTCCTGTTCTTATAAAAGAATGTATTGATAAATCCGGCCTTAGCGCCAGCGATATTTCTCAAATTCTGATCCATCAGGCCAATGAAAAAATGGACGAGGCGATCTTGTCGCGTTTGTTCGCGCTTTATGGCTTGGAAAATACGCCGAACGGGATCATGCCGATGACGATTTCCTGGCTGGGAAATAGTTCAGTAGCGACCCTGCCAACGCTTTATGATCTTATTTCTAAGGGAGATTTTGAAAATCAGGCATTTAAAAAGGGCAGTCATATCGTTTTCGTTTCTCTTGGAGCTGGGATTAATATGAATGTGGTGGTTTACAAAATCCCTTGATCCGGAAGCCAGCTATGTGTAACATTTTCACAGACAGCAATTGTGGGATCGATAATTGAAGATGCTTTAATGTGTTGTATGGATCATGAAAAAAACATAAAGGGGCTGGTAGCTTACCGGACCCTTTATGTTTGAGCTAATTACCTGATTATTTCACCATGGAGGCCCCCGGTTCTACCGCCAGGGTTGCAAAAAAGATCTACCACTTCCGGCGTTTTATTTTCAGAAAAAAATACGGAATGAAAAAGCAGATTATTATCAATGGAAGTGCGGTAAAAGATATTACATCTTTTTATGATGAAGTCAATAGGGCATTTATGTCCGGTGAAAATTGGGAAATAGGTCCCAGTCTTGATGCGTTTAATGATTTGTTATATGGTGGATTTGGCGCTATTCATGGCAAAGAAGCGGTTGAACTGATCTGGCTTGATATCGTTGTAAGCAGGAAAGCTTTGGGATATGAGGCTACAAAATCCTACTTGGAAGAAAAACTGAAACCCGATTCGCCTTTTAATAAAATAATGTTTCAGGAAAAACTAATGGCACTCGAAGCCGGAACGGGCGAAACCTATTTTGATATAGTCATGACTATTATAGCCGAGCACGACAATATTGAATTGGTTTCGGCATAATAGCATAGGGTATGCACGAGCGACTTGATTTTTATAACGGATGTATATAAACGTAAACGAATTGCCAGATATAATCCAGGTAAAATTGGATGTGTCCAACTCAGAAATTAATCAAAAAAGCAACCGGTCAGGGTTGCTTTTTTGATTTGGCAATCATTCATTAGTTTACATTTATCTGCTGGGCGGGCTTATTGGTTTCCGGATTTTTCGGAAGTGTAACCACCAGCACACCGTCGGTATAAGTAGCGCTCAGCTTATCTGTCAGTACTTTTCCGTTCAGCTGGAAAGAGCGCTCAAAAGAGCCCGGCTCATATTCCTGGTAGCTGTATTTGCTTTCAGTCGTTTCAGTAGCGCTGTATGTTATGGTGAGCACATCATTCGTTACAGATATCTTGAAATTGGTTTTCACAAGCCCTGCTGCGTAAAGCGAGATTTTAAAATCCGATTCTGTCTCCTGA